>Ga0209309_10002573_pt1 | contig 16423 bp, 16 predicted proteins | sample COGITO_mtgs_1204_2_FD_184807 | JGI IMG/M metagenome (GOLD analysis project Ga0209309, IMG submission 184807) | Pelagic marine microbial communities from North Sea - COGITO_mtgs_120412 (SPAdes) (version 2) | ecosystem: Environmental > Aquatic > Marine > Epipelagic ... | reverse complement strand
CTCTTTTAAAGTGTTTTGGCCTTCTTCGGTTTCAGTTGTTCCCATTTATAGAGCTTCCAATAGCAATCCGTAATCATACTGCAAATCTTCATGTAATTTCAATATTTTTTTAGAAATCGCTTCCAGGTTGCGATCATACAAATTTTTAAGTGTAGTATTTCGAGATATGGATGGCGACATTTCTTTCATTTTTTTACAGAAATACAGCAACAATTCCACCTCAGTTTCCTTATTGAGCGAGTAGCGAATGTATTTTTTCGTATTCCGAAGAATCTTGCGCACACTTTTTTTGATATAGAAATAACTGTTGGTATTGATCGCCTCAAACTGCTCGTCGATTTCACTTTTTACGGTTTCAATGTAAGCTTGTTCATTATGGGCTTCAAATAGCAAATAGGTGAGGAGCTCCTTGTTCTCTTTTTTAAAACGCGAAAGTCTAAGGCAGAGTTCAGCCAATTCGGCTTCTGTTTTTTCTTTGAGTTCTTTTCGAATGGTCACTACCGAAACTGCTTTCATACTTGAATTTTAAAATTTTTAAATGGACAAAAACTTAAAGTGAATACGTTAACTAAGCCCTTTAGTTAAGAGTACATTGTTTTGAATTTAAAAATAAACTATTATGCCATTTATAACAAACAAAACAAAGGACAAAGCAGTTGATATCTTTTACGAAGACTACGGAAGTGGACAACCTGTAATTTTAATTCATGGCTGGCCATTGAGCCGAAAATCTTGGGAGCAGCAAGTTTGGAAAATCGTAGAAGCAGGATACCGCTGTATTTCTTATGACCGTAGGGGCTTCGGAATTTCCTCTTCGCCTTGGGACGGTTACGATTATTCAGCATTAACAAGTGATTTAAACGAAATCATCAAGCAGCTCGATCTTAAGGAAGCTGTACTCGTGGGGTTCTCCATGGGTGGCGGTGAAGTGGTACGTTATTTTACCGACTACGGAAGTGATCGCATTGCGAAAGCAGTATTGATTAGTAGTGTGATTCCAATAGTGAAGAAAACAGACGACAACCCAGATGGTGTGCCACAGAAAGATTTAGATGGTATTATTGAGTCTTTGGAATCTGACCGTCTTGGATTTTTGAAGGAGTTTAGTAAAGGCTTCTACAATTACGACAAAAATAAGGACCGGGTGAGTCAAGCGGTTTTGGATTACGATTTCATAGTAGCATCACATGCCTCGCCCAGAGCAACCATAGAAACTGCCAAAGCGTGGATGGAGACCGATTTTAGACCAGAGCTTAAAAATGTAGACAAACCAACGTTAATTGTTCACGGTGATGCCGATGGCACGGTGCCCATTGAAACCTCGGCAAAACAGGCAGCCAAAGGGATCAAAGATAATAAATTTGAAATTATCAAAGGTGCACCACACGGTTTAAACATTACACATACCGAAGAATTGAATACCATTTTAATTGATTTCTTGAAAAGCTAAACCTAACTATTTTAATGATTAAATTCCAGCTCAAAAGCTTCTTTTGGGCTGGAATTTTTGTTTTTCATGCTAGGCTCAATTAAATCGTAACTAGGTGCACGCATAATATAAATTTTAAAACAGCCCCTAATGCCATCCCTAATTTGCATCTTACCTAAATCCCCGATAAATTTTTGAATTTAAATTATATAGCAATACATTTACGAGATACTACAAAAGCTTAAAATTCTTATGTCTGAACCTGTTTTGCAATTAAAGGATGTCGCTATTTATCAAGGCGATGGAATGGTCTTATCTGAAGTGAACTTTGAAATGCACAAAGGTGATTTCGTATATTTGATTGGCAAGACCGGAAGCGGAAAAAGTAGTTTGATGAAAACCCTTTATGGAGATTTAGAGTTGACTGAAGGCGAAGGCCATATCGTAGATTACAATTTGCGAACTATGAAGGAAAACGACATTCCCTTTTTAAGACGAAAATTGGGCATCGTATTCCAAGATTTTAAACTCTTGCCAGACCGCACCATCAATGGGAACCTTGAATTTGTATTGAAAGCCACAGGTTGGAAGGAAAAGGACAAGATTAAGGAACGCATTGAAAAGGTTTTGGATAAAGTAGCCATGAAAACCAAGGGTTTTAAATTTCCGCATGAGCTTTCTGGAGGCGAGCAGCAACGTATCGCCATTGCACGCGCTGTATTGAATGACCCAGAACTTATCCTCGCCGATGAACCCACAGGAAACTTAGATCCACAAACCAGCATTGAGGTGATGGAAGTGCTTCGTGACATCAACAACAATGGAAATACCATTCTCATGGCGACCCACGATTATGCGTTGCTGTTAAAATACCCAAGCAAGACCTTAAAATGTGATGAAAATAAGGTGTTTGAAGTGGTGCAACGTCGGGATTCTATAGTGAAATAGTTATATTGCCTCATACTTGTATAAAAAAAATGAAGGCTTTAGCTTAATTTAATGTTGATTATTTACAGCTAAAGTTACTTATTGCTCCCTTTGACATGGTTTTTTTACCTGAAAATCCTTTAAATGCTCTAAAATCAGTAAACTTGGGGTATTAGTTGTATTACACAAGATCCATATCGAAAAAATAGATTATGCTAATGAAATTAAAATAATGCTATCCATTTGTTGGTGAGCTGATTAATTGTACTTTTAAATCAATCAAGACATTAACTTAAAAATAATTTTTCTGAAAACACAAACTAGATTTTTCGTATTTATTTTAATAGTAGTTGCATGGGGTCTAAATGCCCAAACTGAACATATAAAGGGATCGCTGCCTCTAGATGGTTTAACTTATTTTGAGCCAATTTTCAATCATAAAAAATCGAGTCTTCCAGATTATTTCTATAATCGATTCGAAGAAATCTCTACAGAAGCTTTGGACTCTGTATTTCAATTTAAAAAACCACTTTATAGAATTAAAGAGAAGTCAAAAACAACCTTAACAAAAATTCAAAAGGATGATTTAATACGTATGTTTGGTGCAGCTAAGAAACACGAACTTGATGCTATTGAAATGCAAAGTCTTAACCCTTTTGAAGAAAATCTCACTTCACGGTATGGTATTTTTGTTCTGATACATACCAAGCCTAGATTCAATGTCAGCCAAACCGCCATAAGACTAATTCGTTTAGAAGTCATCGTTCTCGATTTTAAATCTAATTCAGTTGTTTTTTACGATAGAAGTCACCAGCTATCACCAAAAGATCATGGTGGATATGCCCAAGTGGTTATCAAACTTTTAGATGATATCTATATGGATATTAGGAGGTTATAGTTGAAGCGGATTGAAAAAAAATGGTATGCAATTTGTTTTAATTTACTGATTTTAAATTATAACCCCAAAAATTCCAAAAATCGTTCAAAACCAGTTTTGTTGTTTTCAGTTTCAGCATTAGCTTCGGTTTCTGCGTTAAATTCAATCCTGAATACCCCAAAATTAGAGTTGGTCTTTACCGCCTTTGAGTTGTGTAAAGGTTGTTGGAAGCCATTATTTTGCATGGGAACTACTATTGTTTTTTCTTCGGAAAGCGTTCCGTGTTTCAAGACAGTTTCAGGATTTTCAACATCATATATTTTGTAGGAGCTACCTTTTTTAAATTGATATGTCGAGAAATCGACCGTGACGTCTTGACCTTCGGCATTAAAAAGGGCCAAACTGAAAATTTCTTTATTTAAGGTTTGTTGGGATAGATGAAGTACGGGTTCTAAATTGAATTGGTTCCGCGGAAACACTTCAGATTCGGTATCTAAATTAAAAGTCTGGTTCCAAGTCTCTAAACTGTAATCTTTGACTCGTGTCACGCGAAAAGGTTTTTTAAGTTTGCTATAGAATTTATTGTTTTCAAAGATCCATTGCTCAAAATAAGCTTCCATACTGGGTCCCACTTGAATGTTGCCAGAATACACACTATTGTTGCTAAAGTTCAGGGATTTTGCATACAATAGGCGCAACCCGTTGTAACCACCCACAATAATATTGCCCTCTACAACCACTTGTTCAATAGGTACATTTTTATTGAAACCCAAAGTCAAGGCTGGGGCGTCGCCCAAAATATTGCCATTGGCATCTTGGGTATTGTGCCATAATATGTTGCTGGTTAGCTTAATATTCTTGGCACTGTTGATTCCGTTTCTATCGGCAGATGCTACAATTACATTATCTACGTGATTTCCAGAAGGTGACCCACTATTAAAAATAATATTATGGTCTAAGGTAATGTTTTTGACGTATTCCAACTTCGCATTTTTTCCTGCCGACCACACTTCCACGCCTTTGTAATAGTTGTTGAAAATGATGTTGTTTTTTATAAGTCTGGTGTCCTCACTTTTATTTTGAACATAGATGCCCTCACCGCGACCTTTGCCTCCTTTAGACATAAAGCCATTGTTATAGATAATACAGTGTTCTATACTACTGCCAGCGCCATGTTTCCATGAGCCTATGCCTAAACCTGGGTTGTCATGAATGTTGAGATTATAGAATTGGCAGTTAATGCCACCAAGGTGCATAATGCCTGCGCAAACTTGAAAATCTGTCTCATTTTCATCTCTAGAATAATCTCCCAAAAACGTAATCGTAAAATTTTTAAATCGTACACGGTCGCCCTTTACAATCAAGACCCCGTCTTGTTTTGAGTTCACATTGCCATTGAGAATAACGCTGTCATTTTTATAGGCGGACACCGTAATGAATTGATTTGGGGTTTGTGCGCTGAGGGTGCTCAAAAACCGACCATTATACACGCCTTCATGAATCCAGATGGTGTCACCGGACTTTACAATCGCGGGTTTTTGGTTGAGAGCAGTTTGTAAATCCCAAGGACGGGTAAGGGAACCATTCCCAGTTGCTGTACCTGGTGCGCTTTGATGCTGCTTCGGAAAGACATGAAACTCTTGTTGTGCTTTTGCTGAAAATAGGCAAATGAAGAGGAGGAGGTTTAAAAAAGTGTTTTTCATAATAAGGAAGTAAACAAAAGTGATGCCAAGAGGAAAGCGCTCATCTTGAATCTCTTTTCAAAAATAACCATTGAGGAGATGAGAGCCACAATGATTTCAATTTTAAAGAAAGCTGAAATCATTGGCCTATTTGTAAAACAAATAAGCAGCGCTCCACATACTTAATGCTGTGCAACCAGTTCTAGGTTGGAAACTGCATAATAAAGTGCGTTTTTGATCTTTGCATCCATAACAGTGGCACTGGCATATTTTTGGTTCACTTCAAGTTCGATGCCCACATAATGCTCCGGAAACAGCTTTCGAAGAGAGGTGGTAAACCCATCTGCTGTACCCAAATAGGGATAATTAAACCGAACAGTCAACTCGGGATTGTTCTCTAATACTAGCTGCTTTAACTTCTTGCATAACATTTTTTCCGCTATTTTTTTCGGGTCATACAACCAGCCAATATCGCAATGCCTTAGCTCATTGTTGAGTTGGGGCGTAAAGGAATGTATGGAAATGTGTACGACTTCTTCATCATGGTTGATTTGTTTTTTTATCCATTTTTCAGCAAAATTTCGATACGGGCGATAATCGCGCTCCAGTAATTTTAATTTTTCAGAAACAGAAAGACCTTTACTGAATTTTGAAAATAATTGGGGATGCAGCATAGACCGGTTGAGTTCAATTAACAAGCGACTGGTTTTTGAAACTTTAGAGCCATCTGCCAATGGTTTCAGGGCTTCAAATACATCCAAAGCGCCCAAATCAAAACCTTGATGAGAATTTAAAACGTCGGGCTGCGCTTGAAATAAATATATAAAAGGCTTGGGAACATGGTTCCCACCGTGCTCGCAAGTGATTAAGAGTTTCATGGGAGAAATAATGTATTGTCTTGAAGGCATTGGGCCAATTGCTCGTAAACTAAAGCAATGTTGGCTTCAGTAGCAGTTGGTGTGAGCGCTTTCTCAATTCTGCTGGCCAAAGTGCCTTGTTCTAGTATTTGAGTCACTACCGGTATAAAACTATCATCCATGTACTGCTCCACTTCAGCAAAAATGGATGTCCACAATTTGTTGGCGTTCATCGCTTCTGAAATTCCAAATACCGCTAAAAAATCCATGTTGGTCATTTCGGCAGCGTCACCATCTTTAATGCATTTATTTAAAATCTCAAGAAGCTCCTTCTCGTGCCATGATTTTTGCGTTTTTAAATCACAAAATTGTCCGTTTACCAAAGCTTTGAGCGTAGCGACCAAGAGACTGCAAAGCGCAACGTCGGCCTTAGGACATTCTTGAATGTCCATCAATCGAATTTCTATGGCATTTCTGTCAAAACGTGCAATGGCACCTCTGGAGTTTAAAAAATGATGGTCGAGAATGTTTTCAGTATCCCTAGGTCTTATGGCATTTTTGATAGGCTCAAAAATAGCATCAAAATAATCTTTTTGGTTAAAAACTGCTTCCGGAATGACCATACCTGTCATTTCGGGGATTTCCTGCTGGTTGGTTTTATAGTATTCTAATCGGGCATCTTTAAACCCGGTAAGTTTTCCGTCGAGAATTGGAGAACTAGCGCACAGACCAGGGATTAAGGGCAAAATCAACCTAATGGCTGCGTGCAGTTTTTCAAACTCGGCATCATCAAAAAATGGCAGATTGATGTGCGTGCTCTGCACATTGCTCCACCCATGACCCTTACAATTAAAAATACGGTTGTAGAGCGCATAAACCTCGCTGTAACTGTGTTTCCAAAGCTGAGTTTCAGTTTGGGGATTCATAAACGGATGCGCAGCGGTTGGCAATAATTTGGTTTGTAAAGGCGCTAAAATACTATTGATTTCCATAATGTTTTTATGGAATTCTTCGGGTAAATCCCTAAGATTTGCGGTAGGACCGTTGGTTTTGAGTTCTACCACATGGGCCACCAGTTCATTACTCCAGGCGATGCTTCCGTTTTCGAGATCGGAGGTGAGTTCGCCATTTTTGAGAGTTAATAATTGGTCAACGATGGGGTGGATTTTCAAATTAGAGTTAGAAACCAGCATGTATTCCAGCTCAATTCCGTAGACTTCGAACAAGTGGTATTTTTTAGGCATCAGGATAATCGTTTTTTGAAGGCATTTAAAAGCTTGGTATAGATCTCATCCCCGTAAAATGCATCTTCAACACCAGCATCGATGTTGGGATTGTCGTTGATTTCGATAACCATGGGTACATCATTAATAACCTTAATGTCAATTCCATATAGCCCTTGACCCATGAGTTTTGCCGATTTTAAAGCCATTTTCATGACTTCCTTCGGTACATCATCGATAGACAAACAATCCGCATTGCCCAATTGGTCGTCTTCGTTTTTTGAGTTCCAATTGTAAATTTGCCAATGGTCTTTAGCCATATAATATTTACAGGCAAAAAACGGTTCATTATCTAAAATACCGATGCGCCAATCGTAATCGCTCGGGCAGAATTCTTGCGCAATGATAAGGTCTGATGTTTTGAGCATTTCGGTGACCAATGTGTCAAATTCTGCCACGGTCTTAGCTTTCTTTACTCCAAATGAAAAGGTAGAATCTGGCGATTTTAGTACGCAAGGTAGACCTACGGTTTCCAGAGCGGTATTTTTATTTTCCTTATGAACGATAAGGGTCTTGGGTGTTTTAACATTGATATTTTGAAGCGCCTCTGCCATATAAACTTTGTTGCAACATTTTAAGATCGCATCTGGATAATCAATAATGGCAAGTCCTTCTTGTTGTGCCTTTCGGGCAAACATATAGGCTTCGTTATTAACCTCGGTACTTTGTCTTATAAAAAGCGCATCAAATGAAGAAAGGCGGGTGAGGTCCTTCGGTTCTAATAGTTCGGTATAGATATTTAACTTTTCAGCAATATCCATTAATTTCTTTAGCGCTTTAGCGTCGCTTGGTGGGGCAGGATCCTTGGGGTCAATTAAAATGCCCAGGTCAAAATCGGAAGCTGTTATCTTGGGCGTATCATAACGTTTTTTTGCAAAATATTCATTCGCAAAAACCTGAATGCTTTCCAGATGCTCTTTCGGGATTTCTGCTTCGGAAAGCGCTTTAATATGCTGCACATTCCATTTGGTAGTATGTACAAATTTAACTCTTAAAAAAGGCACTTGAAAATGCTTGTAAAACAGAGAACTCAGTTCTTTGTATTTTTGGGCAACATTTTGGCCAAAATAGACGCTCAAGCTGAATTCTTGGGATTTGATGTTTTTTAGACTCTGTTGGATGACATCATCAAATTCATCGGAAACAATTCGTACGAGTTTAAGCGTTTGAATATCTACAATGTTCTTAATCGCAGGAATGGGTAAATGCCCGCGCGCTTCTGCCAGCAACGAGACATAATAGCCCTTGGATTGATACGAAAAATCCTTACAAAGATTGAAGATTCTCGCTTTTTTAAGGGTGGAGAATTCAGGATTGGTAAGGTAATCTTGGGCAGTAATGACGCTAATATTGTGGGTTGAAAAATTCCAGTTTTCCAGACGGTTAACTACAATGATTTTTTTCATTTAGAACGCAAATATGCGATATGTGTTTTATGCAAAATTAGAGTATTTTATGATTGCTTATACAAACCGTAAAAAATATTTTGAACCGTGATATTCTCAATAACCATAGTAGTGGAGACTGTCATTTTTATAGCCTATTGCGGTTCGTTTTCAAAAAACGACTTTATTTTCGTAGCCTTATTTTATGATTTTTATCAACTAATTTAGTTCCTTTTAGACTCCTTATGTTTTTGTAATGTCAACCCAAAACCGATAGTAAGAAAAGCAATAAAAATGGGATAAATCACATAAAACGTTGAATGAGCTGAAGATACCGATAAGCCCAACGCTAAGAATATATGTAGTATGGCGGTAACAAGCATTCCTGCGGTTCCGAGGACAAAAAATGGGTGGCAATTTTTCATGTAGTTTTTATTTTAGTGGTTAATAGTTTAGATGTTTTTTTTGGGTGAGAACGTTTTGGTGATTTTCGGTGGGATTAGTGTAGATGCTGGTGTGTATGTTCATGGTTTGTTGTGTTAAGTTATTGAATTCAGGTATCGCTTCTGCAATATTGAACAACGGTCTCGGCTATGAGTAGTTGCGTAGTTTAGCGGTTATCTTTACAAGTACACACCAAGTTTGAAATTTCGCAGGAATTTCCAAAGTAGGCGAGAACAAGCAATTACTTATAGCCATTGTTGGGCATAGGTTTTATATTTTAATTAATTTTCTATTTGTTTCTGTTCGTTCTGTTTTAATTTTAATGAAATACACACCAGATGATAAATCATTTATTCCATAATTTTCAGAAATTGAGAACTCTTTTAGCTTTTCACCAGAAATATTAAATAATTCTATTGTTTTAATGTTTGAGCTGCTTAAGTTTTTAATTTTGAAAAATTCTCTAGTAGGATTAGGATAAATCATTACATCAGATAAATTGAACTCATCTATACTTAAATTTTCTTGAATGATAGTAGTTTCATTATTCGTAATTATTGGCGCATTATAATCAAAATAAATATTTGCTTGGTTACTAAAACTATCTCCAACGCTCAAAGTCGGTAATGTTTTTATTTTATATAGAATATAACCATCATTATTAGCATCATCAAAAGGTAATTGGATGTTTTCAAAAATAAATTCCACCTCATTTCCGTTTCTAATCCTTGTATAAAAATCGTGACTTGCATTGAGTGGAAGCAAAGTAGAGATATCATATTTAGATATATCAATGGTATCTTTTACTACTATGTTTACAGCACTAGTGCTTCCTGTATTTTCAAACCGTACTATATAATGAACGTATTTTCCAACTTGGTCTAGTGTTACCGCTTCACCCTCTAAACAGGCTTTGTCATTTGGGTCATAAGAATTTACTACTACTTGATTTAGATTTGTTGTATTATCATCAGGTGTTTCATCAGAAACGACTGGATTAATTGTCGCAGAGTAATTTAAAGAATCACCACTATTTAAAGGAAAGTTAGCATCGGTTGGTGTGTTTAATGTCATTGTGAGGCTAACCTCTCTTGTTTCAAATGGTTGTAAGCTTGCATAATTCCATACTAAATTACCAATGGTTTGAGAATCTGCTACTGGATTTGAGGATAGTAAGTCCATATAATTATCATCAAATGTAAAGTCTATACTACCAGATAATGTTGTGTTGCCTTTATTTTTATAGATTATTTTATAATTCGTATCAAAACCTGGTCGTGCAGCCTCAATAGGAACAATAACAATCTCTAAATCGTTATAAATTCCATTTGGTGATAAACAGAAATCTTGAACGAAAGGACTTGGATCTGATGGGAAACTTAAATTAGTACTTGATGGGCTAATTGTCCAATAATCAGATTCAACAAGCTGACTACTCAATAGGTGATTTCCTTCAGGTAATGTGTAATAATACTCGTTTAAATTATTTACATAAAAAGTATCTGAACTTATATTATCTGTAACTGTGAATTGTACATCAAAGATTGAACTAATGGTATATGGCAAACATCCAGTTCCTAAATCAACTAAAATATTACCTGTTATTTCGAAATAATCACCTCCTAAAACAAAACTACAATAAGGATGTATAACTACTGCTGAATCATCATTTTGGTAGCCGTTTTCAACCACATTTAACTCGTTGCTATCTATACATATAAATTGAATATCAGTATCGTAACTACTGTTAAATTGTTGTAATATATTGCCGTTTTTCAAATTAAGTTCAGTAAGACTACTTGAGGATAAAGAAATGCTTTCAGATTTGACTGTGGATAAATCTATAGGAATGCTAGTCGATAAACTCTGAAATGTTAAAAACTTTAAACCTTCAATATTCGTTAAGCTAATCTCGTCAGAATTTATATTACCTACAAAAAGTGAAGCATTTAAAGAACTGTCTAAATAAGTGAAATTACAATTATGAATATTCAATGATTCATTAACATACCATAATTCTAAACCTCCTATGGCCACATTATTGTTACTTAAAGAAAAAGAATTAATGCCTCGAATTTCAATATCTGTTAATGCTTGATTATCAAATGTCAAATCCAAATTAGAAGGAATACCGTCATAATATCCATCTTGAATAAAATCTACTTTTTCTAAGTAAGTAGAAGCATCACTTCCTTGAATTAAAGTTAGCTGTTCGGTATATCTAAAGATAAATTCTTCTAGTAATGTATTATTTGAAATATCGATGCTAGTGCCAACAAATTCATCAATTGTAAGATATTTTAGAGCAGGCATTCCTGATAAATTTAAGGAAGAATACGTACCAGCAAAAATGCTAAGCTCTTCAAGGTTATTGTGAGTCCCAAAAACTAAATTATCTGTTAAATGAGAGCTTTGAATCCTTACATATTCTAAATTTGGTAAATTAGTTAAATCGAATAGTGGATTGTTAAGACCAACGTTTTGTAGTTCGAAATGAGTTAATGCAGGATTGTTAAATGTAAAACTATCAATACTAGAAGATAGTTTTAGTGTTTGTAAAGATTGCCAAATACTAAAATCTAAATAGTTTACATCTATGGTTGTTACTTCTAAAAATATTAGATTACTAAAATTTTCAAAACCCCCTAAACTTTGAATATTATGTGCTAGAGTATTAAATTTGAAATGAGTGACTTGATTAGCTTCGCTTAATTGGATTTGATTATCATTGTTGAAATCGGCAGTAGAGTCAAAAACGCCATCTCCATCAGTATCTACACACAATTTAGTTGTTAAATAGGTAAGTAAATCTGAATCGTTAAATGTGATATTTTGACTGAATCCAAATACTGAACACAGTAGTAAAAAATATGTAATTTTATTCATACAATTTATTTTTAGTATTATTCAAATTTTATTTATTTCCTTTTTTTGGTCAACTTATGCCCAACTTGTTATATCTCAACAAATATATGTACTTCATTGTTTAGGTCTCAGTATAAACTAATAATCAATCTCTTAAAACACAACTGCTTTCACAAATAAATCCAAGCCCAATACATCAAAACAAACTGTAAGGGCAAGCGAATTAAAAGTGCCCATTTTGGGAAACCTGCACTTGCTTTTTTACTGGAGAGCATATAAAAATGAACCAGCAAAAAGACTGCTAACATTAAAATAATGCCATAAACTGAAATGTCGCGCGTGGCATCAAAAAGTAGTCCCACGCCCAACGCGATCTCGAACATGCCACTGAGTGCCACTAATAATTTATGCTTGGGCAAGTACCGTGGCATGATGCGCAGGTAAATTTTCGGACTTCTAAAATGGTTAAGGCCTGCCAGTACGTAAATTGCTGCCATGAGGTAAAGGTGCCAAGGGTTATTCATCTTTGTAGGCGTTATAGTTAATGCCAATCCCGTAATTATTGAGATTGGTCTTTAGCAAACTGGACGCGATGCCATTGCCTTGTTTAAATTGAACCCAGTTGTTGCCACTAATAAAGACCCGCTTAATGTAGGTGCGATGGGTGTCCATCTCATCTGTAAAGGGAAGTAGGGGTCTAAAATTGGTAGGTATTTTAACGGTTCCGTTTTTAGATTTGATTTCTTTATATTTCTTATTGGGCAAGAGTTTCCCTTTCGCATCGGTATAGCCCAATACTTGGATGCTTACATAAAAGCCATCTTCAGGGAAATAAAGTTCATGTTCAGAAACATCCAGTTGCTGCTCATCGCCATTTTTTTCAGTAGCCCTAAAAACGATATTGTTGTACGTGAGCACATCACCCGGAACGCCATTGGCATTTTTGTAAAATTTGACTTTAAATAAGGTTGAGAAAGGGCGTTTATCGGCATTGGATTTATTACGTTTTGACCAGTCCCGTGATTCTAGTGTAATGGGAAAAACAACTTCGGTAATTTTTTTCAATTTGGCGTCGGGATTGGGAAAATACACTGCAATCTCACTTTCTATGGTAGGCAGCCAACAATGGTAATAATCATCATCTAGATAGGGCTCAATGCTTTCTTCCTTAAATTTACGGTCTATTTTGGCGTGTACCACGACTTCATCTAAGTTATCTATTTCAGCATCCAAAAAAAGCCTTGAGGGTAAATTTTTGGTGGCAATGTTAAGGTCTTTAAACCCTAGTGCCGAGATATAAAGTGAATCGACATCTGGATACATTTTTTCAGTAAAATAAAACGCGCCTTCATCATCGGCAAAAATACCTTGTCCGTCACCAAAGGAAATCGTTGCGTACGATACTGGATAGTTACTTTCCCGATCTAAAATTTTGGTTTGGGCGTAGGTAAGGCTGGTTAAAATCAAAAAAACCAAGGGGCAAATTGTTTTCATAGATTTAGTGGTTGCTGTCTATCCAAGCATTGATATTGTCTTCTAAAATTGCTAAAGGTACCGCGCCATTCATTAGTACTTGATTGTGAAATTTTGCGATGTTAAATTTGTCGCCCAAAGCTTTTTTTGCTTTAGCACGAAGCTCCAAGATTTTCAGTTGTCCGATTTTGTAGGATAAAGCTTGTCCGCCATTGGTCATATAACGCTCAATTTCCGAGGTAATGCCTTTTATGCTTTCTGCTTCATTGGCCAGGGAATATTTAATGGCTCTCTCCCGAGACCAGCCTTTGGAATGTATCCCGGTATCGACCACCAATCTTATGGCGCGATGCATCTCTGCACTCAACATCCCAAAGTATTGATAAGGGTCGGTATACAAGCCCAATTCTTTACCCATTGATTCACTGTACAAGGCCCAGCCTTCGCCATAGGCACTGTACCACAAGGTTTTTCTAAATTTGGGCAACTCCTTATTTTCTTGTTGTAGGGAGAATTGATAATGATGCCCGGGGATGGCTTCATGTAAAAACAGCGACTCGTCCGAAAACACATTATGCTGGCTCGCATTGGGTATGGGCACATAAAATATACCGGGGCGCGTGCCATCTAAGGACCCCGGATTGTATTCGGCACTGGCGGAGGCTTCTCTAAAAGCTTCCGTTTGGCGCACTTCAAAAGGAGTTCGTGGCTTCATATCGAACATTTTGTTCAAGTGAGGCTGCATGGTTTGGTATATTTTGTTGAAATGGTCAATAATTTCCGAAGGGGTTTTATAGGGCATCAGGTCTGGGTTACTGCGAACTGCATCAAAAAAGGCCATGATATCGCCTTTAAAACCTACTTGTTCCTTCACTTTTTTCATTTCGGTCAAAATGCGGGACACTTCCTTAAGGCCAAGTTGATGAATTTCATCGGCACTCATTTCCGTAGTGGTGTAAAGTTTGATTTGGTGCTTGTAAATTGCTGCACCATTGGGGATATCTGCCAAGCCACTGGAGGTTCTGCCTGCATCTAAATAGCTGCTGCCCATAAAATCGTACAGTTTCGTATAGGCGGGCACGACTTCGTTTTTTATTTTGTCTTGGTAAGCTTGGGTTAGTCGTTTTTTGTCTGCTTCGGAAAAATCGTTGGGAAAATTCATCACAGGCGCATAAAACAGATGTTCGCTCATATTGGTGGTTGTTAAAGCCTTCAACTGCGGAAGCACCTTCAGAATCAACGATTTTGGAAGCACATTCTTGGAGGCGATGCCCTCTTTCATCTTAGCTTCGGCGGAAGCCATCCAGTTCAAATAACCATCTAAACGTTTCAACCACTTGTCGTAATCTTCAACCGTTTTAAAAGGCTGAGCGCTTGCACCACTCGCCAATTGCCCTACATTGAGTTGCAGGGTCCACATTTGGTCAATGGGGGTTAAGTCGTTGTTGATCTCCAGCCCCTCCAAGTTGATGTCGCATTCCCAATTGAGCACTGCTTTGCTCATTTGTTGACTTTGAGACAAATGCGCAGCATCAAATTTGTTGATTTTCAATTTATAATTGCTGTAGTACTGCTTCAATTTTGTTTTGTAATCGTTTGACAAATAATTGGGCATGAGATCGTCATAACGATGATCACCAGCCGATGTAGCGTTGAGCGGATTCAATTTTAGGCCTTCTTCGTAGTAATTGTCCAAGATGCTATTAAACTCCATGTTGTCTGCTATAGTTTTGGTTTTTTCGGCTTGGGGTGTAGTTTCGGACTTGTCGTCTTTACAAGCATTAAAACTCAAAAAGCACAAGCACAGGATAAGGATGTGTTTCATTAGAAAATTGATTTGCTTCATCGGTTAGTTGGCTAAAGATACATAATCTCACAGATAGAAAACAAAAAAAGCCACCCTTGATGAGGTGGCAGCTTTTTAAGTTGAGATAAGGTGTAATTAGTCTTTGTCTAAGTTTTTGGTGAGTGTAAAGCCCACAAATAAACCAACGCCCGCCATTAAAAAGATGCTCGCAGGATAGGCTGCATTGTCTAAAACCGTGTAGGTTTCTAAAATGGAAGCCAAAAAGACGCCAATACCAACGCCCATTAATAAAAGCGCGAGGTTGAGGATGAGCACTTTCCAGATGGGCGCGGTGTGTTGCCTGCCCTTCATAAAAATTGAGGCATCGGCACCTTTTTCGATAAGTGCCAATCGTTCTTTGTTTCGGGTAGAGATATACAAGTAAAAGATTCCGAAGACTGCCAAGAAAAAGCTGATGGGTATTAAAATTCCTTCCATAATTGTGTGTGTTTAAACGATTCGTTTTTTAATGATTACTTTTAATGTTCATGGCTTATGACGATGGCTTTTGGGTTTAGGTTACATGTTTTTGAATATTTCTTCGGTTGGGCCTTTTTCACAGTTTTTAATTGGAGAGTGAATACAACAATTGCAATTGAAGCCAGCTCAGCATTCCGGATTGAAAAAAAAGTGTAACCAAATCATAACACCTGTCGTCTTACTGCTAAATGACCATCAACAAAGACCAAATACTCATACATAAAATATTGGGAGGCGATACAAACGCTTTTAGCCAATTGGTAGATCAATATAAAGATTTGGTGTTCACTTTAGCCTTACGAATGCTCAAGAATAGGGAAGAAGCTGAAGAAGTGGCGCAGGATACTTTTATTAAAGCCTACAAATCTCTTGATAGATTTAAGGGAGATGCCAAATTCTCCACTTGGTTGTATCGGGTAGCTTACAACACCTGTTTGGACCGCATTAAAAAAAATAAAAAATATTTAAATGATGTACCAATCGATGAGTTTACGGAGCATGAGGTGAAAAGTATCGACAATGCTTTGCTAGGGATGATGACAGCAGAAAAGGAGGCAGCCATAAAAGCTTGCATTGACCAATTGCCAAGTGAAGACGCTTTTTTGTTGACCTTATATTATTTTGATGACTTATCTTTGGATGAGATTTCTAAAGTAGTGAACTTGACATCGAATAACATCAAGGTAAAATTATTTAGATGCCGAAAAAAATTGGCGCACATTTTAAAAGCAAATTTAGATTCAGAAACTATAGCAAGCTATGAAAGAGAACGTAGATAAATATTTAGACCATTTGAACCGGAAGGTGATAGGAAAATCGGCTTTGGAACGCACCTCCCCAGAGTTCACGCCTAATTTGATGTTGCAGATTCACGC
>Ga0209309_10002568_pt1 | contig 16430 bp, 10 predicted proteins | sample COGITO_mtgs_1204_2_FD_184807 | JGI IMG/M metagenome (GOLD analysis project Ga0209309, IMG submission 184807) | Pelagic marine microbial communities from North Sea - COGITO_mtgs_120412 (SPAdes) (version 2) | ecosystem: Environmental > Aquatic > Marine > Epipelagic ... | reverse complement strand
CGTTGGCCCGATTCAACCGTTAGTTATACTCCTGATGAGTTTATTCCTATTGCTGAAGAATGTCGCTTAATAGAACCCCTAGGAAAATGGATAATCGCGAGTGCTTTAGAGCAGTTATCTTTGTGGCAGAAAGACTACCAAACGCCGTTAACTCTATCTATCAACATTTCACCGATACAGCTACAAAGAGAATTTTTACAAACGTATCTATTAAATACAGTCGAAAAATACAATTTAAAAACCAGTAGTATTATTCTTGAAATAACAGAAACAGCTTTTATGGAAAACAGTAAAGAAGTGATTGAGATATTAACTTCTTTGTCTAACAAAGGGTTTAGGATTGCTTTGGATGATTTTGGTATGGGTTACTCATCCATATCTCACCTTATTTCCTACCCTATTGATATAGTAAAATTAGACAAAAGCATGCAATCGTTAGACGGAGAAAATAATAAGCGATTAAAAATAATCGAGAGCTTATCTTTAATGCTGAAAAAACTAGATTTTTCTGTAGTAGCTGAGGGTATCGAAACTGAAGCCCAGCATCAGCTATGTAAAAAATTAAATATAGACTACTTGCAAGGTTTTCTATTTTCAAAGCCTATGCCTGCAAACGAAATTAACTTGCTACTAAAGAACTATAAAAAACAATTAAGTTAGTAAATGTAACAGTAATATATCGACGACACACAGGCTCAGACAGCAATAAAAGTTTAGAGTTTTTCAGACCTAATAATCAGCTGTGTTTGTCCAAGTGTTGGCCGATGACAGCCAAGACTTTTTCTTTTAATTCTGCTGCCTGAAAGCTTCCTTTTACAAGGTAACCTTTTACAAAATCGTGTGACATTATAATCTTTTTTTCTTCTTCTCTTTCAGATGAGCTAAACATCATAACAACACACGAGCTTATCTCTATCATCTTTCTTAGTTTAGAAAACTCCTCTAAAAACTGAATACCATTAACTTTTGGCATATTGATGTCCAAAAATATAAGTATTGGAGGAAATCCATCCGGATACTTTATTCTATTAGATTCATAATTTTCGAGAAATTCTAACGCTTCTTGACCATCTTTTTTTTCAAAAATCGTCAGCTCTAATTTAGCTTCTTTAATTAGTCTTTTAAGAATATATCGGTCAACTTCATTGTCATCGACAATTAATATAGGAGGTTTTATTTTTGTCATGTTAGCTTATCCATTGGTATTATTATTTTAAACGTTGTGCCTTTATCAGAGCTTTGCAGTGATACTTCACCATTTAAATACTCAATATGTTTTTTAACCAGCGCCATCCCTAAACCAGAACCCGTACTTGTCTCTGCATGAAATCGCTTAAACATATCAAACACTTCACTTTGATGCTTTTGTGGTATTCCCAATCCGTTATCTGTAACAGTAATAAAAAACGTCTCTTGTTCATTAAAAATATCACAGCGAACATAAGGTGAGTCTTTGTTTCTATCGTAATACTTCAACCCGTTTGAAATTAAGTTTTCAATAATTTGGGCAAAACGTGCTTTTTCTGATTTTATAGGTACTAATAAGTTAATTGTTGTTTCGAGCGTACAAGGATTATCTTTCATGAGCCAAGACAGTCGTTCTTTCATATCAATAATTAACTGATTAAAGTCAATTACATCTCTATCTTCACTACCAATTTCAGCTTTCGCTAACAATAAAATATCAACAACAAGTGTTTCTAATTTTTCCATTTGCTGATAGATAACCAGTGCATTTCGGCTTGCCTCTTCTGTGTCTCCCGCTTTTATATCTTCAATAACAAAATGCGCTAGGGATTTAGCCCCTGACAGCGGTGATTTTAGGTCATGGGAAGCCCGATAAGCAAACTGGGCAAGTTCATCATTTGCTTGCTGCAGGGACGCCGTTTGGCTGTTTATAATCTGTTTAAGTTCAATACTGTTTTCAATATTTAAAAGATCATTTTTAACCCGCTGCCTGGCCGCAATAACGAGTGCTTTTAATTCACCCGACGTCTTTATATCAAGTTCATCGTCTAGATTAATATTGCTTTCGGGCTTACTTGATAAAAGTAGAGTTAGATTTCGAATTGAGCTGGATATAGTGCGAGAAAGATAACTTATAAAAAGAATATTAAAAAAAGATATGATTATAACAAGTGGAATTAACGTCATTAGTATAAACGATACTGTTTTTCTAATTGGTTCCTCAAACAGCTCAGTGTTTTTATTAAAGCCACTTAGCGAAGTATTAAGATTTAGTAAAAAAGCGTCTCTACTAAGCTCCCCCTTTTTATACTGTGCAACCGATAATAAGGCTTTATTAGCAATTTCAATATCGTTTTCACAGATTGTTAATGTATGCTCTGTATTAATAACTTTCATAACAGCATAATTTAACGGATTTATTTGTTCAACACACTCAATTGGCTGTTGCCTAATTAACAATATATCCGACTCAATAGTATTTATATCAATGGGGATATTGTTTTCTATTTTTTTAACTGATTTGGTAAGTTGATGAACATATTTTAAATGAAGAAAGTTAAGTTGGTGAAACTTAGCCCCTTTAGCTATTTCAAAGGCAGAATAAACAGTAATGCTTATCTCTGCTGCAGTTAATATTACAATAAGCATCAGTTTTCTTGAAATATTCATATACGACACCTATTTTAGCTACTAACCCAACAATTTTTAAATAACACTATAATAATTATAGTGTTTATAACCTTAGGTATAGCAGACTTTATCTTTTTTACTAGGCTCTCTAAAAATAACAATTTATAACTAGCTTTGTTCGCTTTTTATACCAAGCTTCTTTGTTAGCTTTTCTTGCCACTCTACAGCAAGCTCTGGTAAAGCTAATGCTTCTAAAAGTATGTCTTCATAACCTACGTATTTTTTATCAAAAAACGCTTGAAACAGCTTTTTAACTGATATGTCGTGCGAGGCTTTCTTCTCGATAACAACACTATCACCCGTTTTTGCAATGCCCTGCTCTAGTACCCTAAAATACACACCAGTGCAGTAATGCTGTGAAAACAGTTTGAGACTATTTTTATTATTAAGGGCGATAGCGAGTTTAAAACAGGGTACACGAGGCTGGCTTACTTCAAGCAGTGCAGTACCAATTCGAATATGGTCACCTATGTGTATATTCGCTTCATCAAGGTCAGAAATCGTGAAGTTTTCGCCAAAGGCACCTACTGTCAAATTATCATTCTCGAGGGTTTGTTTCCAATACTCATAATGATTGTGCGAAAAAGCATATACCGCTTTATCTACCCCGCCGTGATTAACTAAATCAGCTTGCTCGTCACCTATAATGTTTAGCTTTTCAATCACTACAGGCTCGTTAGTTGGTATTTTGAATATTCCTGTTTTCACCTCTTTACCATTATGAATAAGAGTTTTAATTTTAGAAATATTAGTCGAGATGATTTTCATTGCGATACCAACGGATGAGGAAGTAAAAATTAATTATGCAGGTTTTAAAATTATTATAAATAAATTTAAGCAAAAAATGACCGTTTAAGACTAGGGCGTGTTTATCTTTGTGGATTGAAATTTATTCAATCTAGGGGCGATTAAATCGCGGCGCGAGGTTTGTAACCTAGTGGGCTAAGTAAAAATCGAGCAACAAAGAGTTAATCGTCCCTAGAAAGAACCCAGAGGGCAGCGCATGTTTGGTATTTATGCTGCGTTATCGCCCATTAATGGGGAATAACCACACTACATAGGCTCTGCCTTGCCTAAAAACCAAACATACTGCTGTAAATTCAACCACCAAAGTTCAATACGCCCTAAGCAGTCATCTCACAATATACAGTTTTTATTATTCTGCTTGTTTTAAAAAATACGTTTCGGCCAGTCCGTTATGTATTCCAGCTAAGTCTATTTGTATTTCATCGATAAAGTCATGCAACAGACCGTTTTTAAGTACTCGCACGTCTTTATTTTCTAACTCAACAATTGCATCATCAATTGATTTAATAATTTCTGTTGAGTTTGGCAAAGGTAAAACCAATGCTTTTAATTCATTCATACAAAATAAAATAGATCGTGGGAATACTTTGCTGTGCATTACAAATTCTATTACATCTGCACGCTGTACTCTAACGCCCATTTCTTGGCGATACATTTGATAAGCACTTAATGAGCGCAATAAACTGATCCACTGAATATTATCAAACGGCTTCACTTCTTCTTCATTAGTAATTAACGTAGCAGAGCGAATATCTAAAATTCGCGATGTCATATCTGCGCGCTCTATAATCGAACCAAAACGGATAAAAACATAGCCCTGATCATGATTAATTGTGGCATCTAACGCCCCAAATATTTGATGGGCTGAATCTATAATCTTTTTTAAATACTCAAAACGCCCACGCTTTGTTATCCCTTCTTTTTGATTGTCTTTTACATAATAATACAGAGAGTTTATTTCTTCCCATACGTCTCGCGGTATTACATCACGAATTGTACGCGCGCTTTCTCTGGCAGAAGTGATAGAGTTTAAAATTGACGAGCTATTATCACTACCAACAAGTAAATACCTTAATGCTTTTTGCTCAGAAAAATCAGTATGGTTTTCTGAATACGCTTTGCGTACACCAATAATATCAATTAATGGCTCCCAGCCGGTACATACGCCTTTGGGTAAGTCCATCATCAGTAAATTGTTAACGTTGATTAAACGAGCTACATTTTCCGCACGTTCAATGTATCGAGATACCCAATATAAAGTTTCGCCTACTCTTGATAACATATTATTTAGCCTCTTCGTCAACAATCCAAGTATCTTTACTGCCACCACCTTGTGATGAATTAACCACCAAAGAGCCTTTAACCATAGCAACACGCGTTAATCCACCAGTGGTAACTTGCGTATCTTTACCTGATGATAAAATAAACGGTCTTAAATCGGTATGTCGACCATCTGGTTTATTGCCATCAAATGTGGGTACTGTTGATAAATCTAATGTTGGTTGAGCTACCCAGTTTCGTGGGTCCGCTTTAATTTGAGCAATACACGCTTCTTGTTCTTTTTTGGTTGATTTAGGACCAATTAATAACCCGTAGCCACCAGACTCATTTGCTGGTTTAACAACAAGCTTATCAATGTTTTTAATCACATGGTCGCATTCTTTCGGGTCCAAACATTTGAACGTTGGGACATTAGCAAGTTTAGCTTCCTCACCTAAGTAGTACTTAATCATCTCAGGTACATAGGCGTAAACTACTTTGTCATCAGCAACGCCTGCACCTGGTGCATTAACCAAAGCGACATTACCTTTAGACCAAGCGCGCATTAAACCAGGAACGCCCAGTTGAGAGTCAGGTAAAAAGACTTCTGGGTCTAAAAATAAATCATCAATACGACGATAAATAACATCAACTCGTTGTAGCCCTGTGATTGTTCTCATGTATACACAATCATCTTTTTCAACAACTAAGTCCCGTCCTTCTACCAGTTCACAACCCATTTCTTGGGCAAGGTAGCAATGTTCAAAATAAGCGGAGTTAAATACCCCTGGCGTAAGTACCACAACTTCTGGTTTATCTTGTGGACGAGGCGACATTGCCGCTAGCATATCAAATAATTGTGAGGGGTAATCATCAACAGGTAAAATCGACACTTGCTCAAATAATTCAGGGAATACACGCTTCATTACAGAGCGATTTTCAAGCATATAAGATACACCAGAAGGAACACGCAGGTTATCCTCAAGCACATACATAGTACCACTACCATCGCGTACTAAATCTGAGCCACAAATATGCGCCCATATCTTATTTGGCGGGTTTATACCCACGCATTGCTGGCGAAAATTCACAGATTTTTCTAGTAACCCTTTTGGAAAAATACCATCTTTTATTATTTTTTGGTCATGGTATAAATCATCTATAAAAAGGTTAAGCGCTTCAACACGTTGCTTTAAACCAACCTCTACGCTTTGCCATTCTTTTTTACCAATAGTTCGCGGAATAATATCAAATGGCCAGGCTCTATCAATCATATTACCTTCGTTGTAAACCGTGAAGGTAATACCCATTTCTTTAATTGCTAAATCAGCAACCGCTCTGGCCTTTACTAATTCTTCTGCCGATAAATTAGCAAAAAATTGTGCTAATTGTGTTCCATGCGATCTAACGTTTCCTTGTGCATCAATTAATTCATCAAAGAAACCTTTTGTTTGGTACGCTTTCCAATCAATTTTCATACACTCTTTCACCTTATCCATCATAATATATGACGTAGTTAAACTGCCTATTCCATTCGAATCATATCAACCGCTACATCCAGCAATTGACTACCGCCACCAAATACCACTCCCTTTAAAGGAGTTACGTCAGAAAAGTCTCGCCCTACGGCTAGAGTAATATGCTGATCGCGTGGTAAAACATTATTTGTAGGATCAAAATCAACCCAACCAAAGTTTGGCACAAATACCGCAAACCATGCATGAGTTGCATCAGCACCTTCTAGCTTTTCTTCGCCTTCTGGCGGCATGGTTTCTATGTACCCACTAACGTATCGACCCGCTAACCCCATACTGCGTATGCATGCAAGCGCAAAGTGTGCAAAGTCTTGGCAAACGCCCCTTTTTTGTGCAAAAACAGTGCTCAAAGGCGTACTAATCGTTGTAAAACCAGGATCATAATGAAATTCATGAAAAATTCGTGCCATTAAATCTTTGCATGCAGAAATTATATTTTTGTGTGCATCAAACGAAATCAACGCGTATTCCTTAATCCCTATATCTATTGGAATAAGCTGTGAAGGTAGTACAAATTCAGACGTTTTTAATAATTCCGCTGTATTTGGTTTAACCAATAAATCACGTACTTTTCGCCAAGCAATATCAACGCTCTCTAAATTGCTGTTAGCGCCGACTAACAGTTCTACCTCGCTGATCATCGTAACTTTAAGTTTTTTATGCTGTATTGCTATTTCAAACGCTGTTACTTGATTATTAAAATAATCAGTAAATGTTTGTAAGTAAGTCGGTGTCGGTTCAATTTCTACACGACTACTGTGGCATATTTGCCCACGATTTGTTTTTGGCGTTAATCGCGCTTGGTTTTGACACAAACTCACAAAGTCAGAATAGTTGTAAGTAGTTGAATGCTTAATTTTATATTTCACGATTGAGCTTGCTCAATATTAGTCCAGTTCAATTTATTTGCCGTTTGGGTATGAGAAAAATACTGTAGTAATAATACATCACAAAATGTATCTAAGTTCATACGCGTATTATGGTTAAATTCGATTAACTGGTTACGTTGTCCATTTTCACTTTTTTGTAGGTAATCTTTTTCGGTTACATAACAACTTGTTTTAGATAGTAAAATTGCTTTTTCGTGTGCCGCAATTACACCTTGTCTACGTTTTGTGGGTAAATGCTTACACAACTTATTAATTTCCTCTAACTGAAATAATAAAGAACGTGGGTATTCTGCATCTAAAAGTAATAACTCAAGCCCTGTACCAATGGTTTGATACATTCTGTATCGGCGCTTATGGGTAACTAAACTAACTTGGCAGCTAAGCACAGCCTCAAGTAAGCCTAGCTCTTCGGGCTCGTCTAACTCTTTGGTTAATAAAGCCGTGCTTAGTGATGTAATTTGTAAGCTACGCTCTACTCGTCTACCCATTTCGAGTAAAAACCAGCCGTTACTATTTGGCATACAATCTGTAATCGAACCATTAAAAGCCATAATAGAGCCTATAACTCTATCTAGGCTGCTTTGCATTGCACGCGTTGGAATATTAATATTTACATTTTTAAATATCTTAATTTGCTCACTAATATCATCAATTATTCGGCGACTATCATGGGACAGTAATTCTTGAATTTGCACCGACGCATTCGCAATATATTTTAATGTATTAATAATACTGCCAGCGCATTGCTCGTCTGCAAGCAGTTGAAAAGCGGTTTCTTTCGACAGATTTACATCAATGCCATCTAGTTTTAAATCAGGTTCTACATATGGATAAACAATATATTGCGACTTAATAGCATTTGAAAGCCGTGCAACTATACTTTTTCGTATTGAATCTGGGTAAACAGAAAACTCGGTGTACTTGTCTATAAAGATTCGCAAAATACGGATGGTGTTTTCGCAGCGCTCTAAGTATCGACCTAACCAAAAAAGATGCTCAGCCGTGCGGCTCGAAATAACCCCTTCGAGTAGCGTCACATCCATTCTTTTTCTAATGGGTACCGGTGGATTATGCTCGCCTAAATCAACTCTATCGGCTGTATTTATCCATGTATCTTTGATCCAACCAGATACTCTTGGGTTGTTACTTTTTTCGTTTGAAAAACACAGTGCTGAAGGAAGTACTTCTACACCATTTTCTGTGGTTAATGCATAACACCTAAACACTACTGGCTTGGAGATTAATTGCCCGTCATGCCAAAATGGTGCACTGCTAAAAGAAGGCTTTTCTTGGAAAAAGTAATTATCGGGTTCTTTGCTAATAAGTAGCTTTATTTCTTGCTCGTCCAACACTCCATCTAACTTAAGTGTAGGGTCTATAGCAGATAGGAGTTCGAGGTTATTCCAATCAACGGCTTGCGCTTCTTTTACATTTAAGTAATTTGGCTCACCTAACAACAGCGGTTGTTTTAAAATTTGCTGCGATAACTTTTCTAAGTTGCACTTTATTGAAGGTGACGAGAGCACACCGCTACCAAACGGGTTTAAAACCTTAACCGACCCTTGTCGTACCGATTGTAATAAGCCCGGAATACCATGAAGTGAATATTCAGTTTGCTCTAAAGAATCAATACAACGATCAGAAACCCAGCGTAAAATGACATTAATTTTACCCAAACCTTGTAACGATTTTAAACAAACGTCACCACCACGCACGGTTAAGTCAGCGCTTTGTACTAATGTATAACCAAAGTAGGTAGATAGAAATGCATGCTCGTTGTAGTTAGGGTCATCAATTCCTTGGGTTAAAATTACAATTCGTGGGTCATCCATATAGTGGGTATATTCATTAATACCCTCTTGGAATAGATTTAGAAATTCTTTAATTTGCTGAACATTACATTCTGCAAATTCTTCAGCCATTACACGCCTTGCAATAATACGGCTTTTAATTAATAGCCCTAAGCCTAACGGGCACTGACAATGATCGCTTAATACTTTAAATTCGCCTGTAGGCGTGCGGTAAACATCTAATGCAGTAAAAAAAAGTGTTAATTCGTTACTAGGTAAACTAAAACCTTCGCGTAAGTAATTAGGGTCTTGAAAAAGCTGCTTTGCAGGAATGTGACCATCAACTAAAAGAGTTTGATCACCGTAAATATCTTGCTGAATTTTATTTAATAAAAGGGTTCTTTGTTTTATTCCCTCTTCAAGCAACGCCCAATCAGCTTTAGATAACATAAACGGCAACGGGTCGAAGTGCCATTGCTTATTGCTTTCATTTTTAATATTGCCATTTTGTAGCAATTGACTAATTTCTGTAGCGCGGCTACTAACATCATCTGCTGTTAGGCTAGCTAAACGCTTAAATAAAGTATCCCAATGTTCTGGGTTTAAACCACTGTGGTTTGCTAGTTCATCATGGCCATGTGATTTATCAAGGTATAAAGACAACCACTCAGGCAATTCCGGCATCGCGTTATTGTTAATATACAAGCTGAAAGTGCTCCAATTTATAGTAAATAGCCGTGTTCATAATGATGCTTTAAAAATATTTAGTCATTCCACTTTAAATAATTTCAAAGTGGAATGACACAACTATCAATTATTATTTAAAGTTAGGCTGCCTGCGTAAATCCAAAGTATTTGGATAGTCAGGATTACTACTTTCTTCATCAGGTACCACATATTCACTTGCGCTTTGCGCCGACTGAAAACTATGCGTAACCGCCGATGGGCTCCAGCTTGGTTCTGCTGATGCAAGTAAAGATGGTGTATGCCCATGCTCCCAAAATCTTGCGACTCTGCGCCCTTCTGCTTCAAATGCATTAACCGGTAGCGTTTCAGGATTACGCCCACCAGCATGGCTCACATGATATACAAAGCCTCCAACTGAACGTCCTTCCCACGTATCGATTAAATCAAAAACTAATGGTGCATGTACGCCAATAGTTGGGTGAAGCGCTGTAGGTGGTTGCCAAGCTCGGTATCGTATACCCGCGACCATTTCATCTTTTGCTTTACCTTTAACCGGTTTAAGCGGCACTCTTCGGCCATTACACGTTACAACATAGCGGTCGCTCATTGTTCCTTGTACTTTTATCTGTACTCTTTCTAATGACGAATCTACATAGCGCGCCGTACCCGACGCACTTGCCTCTTCGCCTAGTACATGCCAAGGCTCGATTGCGGTTCTAAGCTCAAGTGTAACGTTATCAAGTTCTCGCGTACCACACACCGGAAATCTAAATTCAAAAAATGGATTTAACCAACTTAACTGAAATTGAAAGCCTGCCTGTTGTAAATCGCGGCTTACTTCAGCTAAATCGTTTTCTACATATTGTGGCAATAAAAACTTATCGTGTAACTCTGTACCCCAACGTATTAATGGCTTGTGGTAAGGTTTTTTCCAAAACCAAGCAAGTAAAGTACGCAACAGCAGCATTTGCACTAAGCTCATTTGTGAATGCGGAGGCATTTCAAAGCCTCTAAATTCTACAATCCCTAAACGACCTGTGGCTGAGTCTGGTGAATAAAGCTTATCTATACAAAACTCTGCTCTGTGCGTATTACCCGTTAAATCCACTAATAAATTACGCAGTAACCTATCAACTAACCAAGGTTCAGGCACCTCACCTTCGGGCATATGCGAAAAGGCAATTTCTAGCTCGTATAAAACTTCATCACGGGCTTCATCCACTCGCGGTGCTTGGCTTGTAGGACCAATAAAAAGCCCCGAAAATAAATACGATAAACCAGGATGATGCTGCCAATAGGTAATAAAACTTCTTAAAATATCGGGTCTGCGTAAAAATGGGCTTTGCTCAGGTGTTTCGCCACCCAGCGTTACGTGGTTACCACCACCAGTACCAGTATGACGACCATCTGCCATAAACTTATCGGTACCTAATCGGCATTCTTTTGCTAAACCATATAGCGTTGTAGTTCGACTGACTAATTGATCCCACGATGTTGAAGGATGAATATTTACTTCAATAACACCTGGATCTGGCGTTACAGCGTATTTTTCTACGCGACTATCTTTAGGTGGGCTATAGCCTTCAATAACAAGCGGCATTTTAAGTGCTTTAGCCACACCTTCTATACTACTTATTAAACCCATGTAATGTTCAAAATGACTTGTTGGTGGCATAAATATGTATAAACGCCCCTCTCTCACTTCCATTACAAGGGCGGTTTTAACCATTTCTTTGCCAATAAAGCCTTTTTTAAGCTTTTTAGCTTTGCCAAAGTTTTCAGGAATATCAAACGGGTCGCGGTCAATAATGTTGCCGCTCCATTCAAGGCTATCTAAGGGCAAGCGATACCCCATTGGGGATTCACCAGGTAATAAGAAACAATTGCCTCGTTTAAACTCCCACGTACACGACTGCCAGCAGTTTTTGCTATCGTTCCATTTTAAAGGGAGAACATAACCAACTGGCTTTTCTATACCTTTATCCATTTTAGCTAAAAAGCCTTTTCGGCTCATTGCATGGAGAAGCTCAGGCTGATCTGGCTTTATTTCGGTAGGTAATGAGGCTTCTTGCCACATGTGATATAAAATATCTTCATAAGCCGTAGTAAGTGCCTTTGTTTCAAGACCAAGTGAGTCACATAGTTTATCAGCAAACTTTTTAGTATCGGTATGATCAAATTTATAGTCTTTATTAGGATCGGCTAATAGTGCGGCATCTTGCCATAAAGGCTCGCCGTCTTTGCGCCAATAGCACGCATATTGCCAACGTGGTAATGGCTCACCCGGATACCATTTACCTTGTCCGTAATGAGTAAAGCCACCTTTTGTGTATACTTTATTCATTTCTACAAATAAATTTTGAGCTAATATTCTTTTTTCTTTGCCATCGGCATCAGTATTCCACTGAGGATGTTCCATATCGTCAATAGAAATAAACGTAGGCTCGCCACCCATGGTTAAATGTATATTTTCTTCATTGTAAACATTGTCAACGTGCTGACCTAAACGATTAATTGCCGCCCACTGCGCCTCAGAATATGGCTTAGTTACACGTGGGTCTTCGTGTACTCGCGTTACTTTATTATAAAAGCTAAACTCCGATTTACAGTCATCTATACCGCCTGTAACCGGCGCCGCCGAGCTTGGCTCTGGCGTACATGCCAATGGAATATGGCCTTCACCGGCAAATAAACCCGAGGTAGGATCAAGCCCTATCCACCCTGCACCAGGAATATACACTTCGGTCCATGCATGCAAATCGGTAAAGTCTTCTTCTGGACCACTTGGACCATCTAATGATTTTTGATCTGATGTTAGCTGTACTAAGTAGCCCGATACAAATCGAGATGCCAACCCTAAATGGCGAAACAGTTGTACTAACAACCAAGCAGAATCACGACAAGAACCTGTTTTTTTACTTATTGTTTCGTTCGGTGTTTGTACGCCAGGCTCTAAACGAATGCCATAACCAACTAACTCATAAATAGCTTGATTAACAGCGACTAAAAAATCAACGCTTCTAAGCGGCTCTTTAGGATTTAAAGATTCAATTAACTCTTTAAATTTTGGACTGGCTTTGCGTTTTTTTAAATAAGGAGCGAGCTCTGACTTTGAAATAGCATCGTAAACAAATGGGAAGTTTTCGGCATAATCTTCTAAAAAGAAATCAAAAGGATTGATAACCGTTAGTTCGGCGACCAAATCGACCGTAAAACTAAATTCGGTGGTTGGTTTGTTAAAAACCACCCTTGCTTGGTAATTACCAAAAGGGTCTTGTTGCCAATTTATATAATGATCTTCTGGTACTATTTTTAAAGAATAGCTTTTAATTTTAGTACGGCTATGTGGCGCGGGACGTAAGCGGAATATATGCGGCCCCATATTAACTGACCGGTCGTATTTATACTGAGTATGGTGCGAAATCCCAACTGTAATTGTCATCTATTAATTCCCCTTTAATAATATATGGCCACAATATAACGCTAAAAATATTGCTTGGCCTAACTCGCTTGTGCAATTTTTATACCAAAAGACTTACTAAAGTAGTACTGTTCATCCACTCGCGGCTATTGCACAAAGCAACGTTATGCATAAAGGTTTTGACCTAATTAATAGGAAAAACACACCAATTCAATAAATAGTAAACTTAGTGTGATTTAGACCATCGATTTTAGATTATTAATGGTGCAGAAAACGCACCAAAATAGTGCTTCAAAATAACTTACAATTAAATCCTGTTAATTTAAAATATTGAAATAAAACAAATATATTTAGATTTTTTAAAATACTCACTGCGTTATTTATACCGCTAAACTGATATAATTAAAAGGATTTATTTAGAGTTTAAAAATCATTCAAAGTAATTATTAAATAGTAAGAAATAGTTCACGATAAAGCTGCTGTTAAAGTAAGTAACGGTGCTATACTAGATCGATTTTTAACCGCTTACGTTACAGCAAAACTAACAATCTCTATGAGATAAAACAAGCAACTTTTAATACATAGATGCTTACTTTAAAGATTAGCTTTGCAGTGGTGTGTTTTCATTTCAGACAAAACAGAACTCGTCCAATTTGAAAGACCAGCACATCTCACTAACCTGTTAATTTTTCATTATCATCAAAGCTAAAGGTAATGCAGCACTAGGGCGTGTTGTTCTTTGGTGGTTGAATTTGCAGCAGTGTGTTTGGTATTTAAGCAAGGCAGAGTCTATGATGTGTGGTTGTTCCCCATACATAGGCGATAACGCAGCATAAATGCCAAACATGCGCTGTCCCTGGGTTCTTTCTAGGGACGATTGACTCTTTGTTGCTCGGTTTTTACTTAGCCCACTAGGTTACAAACCTCGCGCCGCGATTAAATCGCCCCTAGATTGAACAAATTTCAATCCCAAAAATCAACACGGCCTAGCGTATTTTCAGATTTTTTAAATCAACCCAATCTACCTAATAGGATATTCTCTTATGCAAAAGCTAACAGATGTCGGTGAAAACTTAGTTAATGGTATAGCATCTCGTTATAACCTCAGTCACGATGCAGTAATACACATGTTAGTTAGCGTTAATAACGGCGGTTGCTCAATGGCACAGTTTAATTGCCCAGAGCTTGGTGGTTCTGGTCAATGGATGCGCGGCGGAATGACAATGGTTGGCGACATGTTTAACAACGGCTTAAAATCAACCGTTGATAACTTGTGCAACGAACTTGCTAATATATTGAGCAATAACCAAATATTTCCGGTTATTCCTGCAGGAACGCCTGGTAGCAATCAGTGGTGGCCAGGTAATCTAGGCAGCCCGTTTAGCAGTGGTGCACAAAATAATATTCGTTACGCTATATTCCCTAATCGCTTAGCAGTTGAATTAAATGGGCAAGTGAGCGTATACGACACGTTAGATCATAATATTGGTGGTGTAAGCCAACAGCAAGGCAATAATACCTCTCTTACATTTAACAGTCAGTGGGGGACGATTAATGTAAATACCCTGCCATTACTTTCAGGGCAAGCGCCAACGACTCCAGAACCACAAAAAGACTTTACACAGCAAGTAACGCAGCCCAATTTTGCATCATTAACGCCTAGCCAAATTGAAGCACCTGTTAATAATACAACGGGGCAATACTCGGTAGACGAAACACTTCAAATTATTGAAAAGTTAGCACAACTACGCGATTCAAATGCGTTGAGTGATGATGAATTTAATATTAAAAAGTCTGAACTTTTAAAAAGGATTTAACCACTATCCTCCAATAGCATAACGCTCAATAAAAGTGGTTTACATGGTCTCTTTTTTATTCGGTAACATATGAAAACATTTAAATGTAATTGCACAGAACAACTTATTTTATTTTTTGAAAGCAGCCATTGTTTGGCTTGTGGCAGAACCGTTGGTATAGATGATGAGTTCGATCAAGTTGAACCCTATGAAATTGATGAACAATCGGGTCTATTTTACAAAGCAGAAGCGCCTGACGTTTTTTATAAAAAATGTGATAACAATACTCAGTACCACGTTTGTAATGGTATGGTTAATTTAGATACATTTATACCCGTTGCCGATAAAGACGAAGTGCTGTGTTTTTCATGCCGCTTTAATGAAACGGTGCCCGATTTAAGCATTATCGGGCATATTCCATTGTGGAAAAAAATGGAAACGGCGAAGCGTCGCGCTTTATATACTCTAAAATCGTTATCGCTCCCCTTAAATACTATTATTCAAGAACCTGAAAGCGGATTAAGCTTCGACTTCATAACTGACCGTAACGTGAGCGATCACTTTGTAAGCCCAATTATAGGTCAAGACGTTGTATTTACAGGACACGATTGCGGGCATATCACTATAAATCTAGCCGAGGCAGACGACGTAGCACGCTCTCAAGCTAAAATAGCGATGGGTGAGCGTTACCGTACTTTACTTGGTCATTTTCGCCATGAACTTGGTCATTATTATTTTGATCAACTAATCGCAAATTCACCAAAAAAACATGCTTTATGTAAGCAATATTTTGGTGATGACGAATTAGTTTATCAACAAGCGCTCGATACTCATTACAAACAAGGCGCTCCTGCTAACTGGCATGAAACCTTTATTAGTGAATACGCTACTATGCACCCTTATGAAGACTGGGCAGAAACATGGGCGCATTACATGCACATTATCGATACGCTTGAAACGGCTAAAAACTTCTCAATTACCGGCTCTACAACTGGCAATGAATTTGAGCTAGACGAAGCAGACGAGCTTCGATTGCCACAAAGTGCTTATTACTTTAATTCACAAACATCGATTGATGCTATTTTAGATACTTGGATGGAATTTTCGATCATTCTAAATTCGCTAAATCGCAGCATGGGACTTGCCGATGCCTACCCGTTTGTATTAACTCAAGCAGTGCGAACTAAGTTATCGTTTATCCATCATGCTATCCATAACAGGCTCAATTTAATACCTGATTTGAGCATTGGAAAAGTGTAATAAAGTAAGCTCAGTCCAAAAACATTTTAATAGAGCCATTTATTCTTGCTATGACTTTTCATGCGTAGGTAAGTGGCTTTTTTATTATGCGCAAAGCCGTAAAAATAAGAGTCTAAAAATAGTATACCCCCAACTTTCACGCTAAATCTCTATTAGCTTGTCATCGCGAGGTTATTCTTGAGTCGACTTATGATTTTTTCTTGGTAAGTACTAACTGTAGAAAACTTTTGTATTGATACAAATAAGCCAGTTAGTTTTTCGTTTGATATATCAGAGATATTAACCCCTTTATATAAAATAGGCGCATTATTTTGTCTGGTTAAATT
>Ga0209309_10002564_pt1 | contig 16444 bp, 18 predicted proteins | sample COGITO_mtgs_1204_2_FD_184807 | JGI IMG/M metagenome (GOLD analysis project Ga0209309, IMG submission 184807) | Pelagic marine microbial communities from North Sea - COGITO_mtgs_120412 (SPAdes) (version 2) | ecosystem: Environmental > Aquatic > Marine > Epipelagic ... | reverse complement strand
CGTTGCCATTGCTCCCTCGATTGTTCGCTCAACATGTCATAAGTCGACTGTATGAATTCTATAGCTTCCTCAGTCAAATATGGTATAGATTTACCTTGTATAACCCGCTCAAGATACTGTCCGGAATCGTAGATATGATCATCATCAACTAAATTGTCTAGGGCTTTGGCTAGTGTGATGGCCGCTGACCACTTGTCTTTATCAAATGGCTCTACATCAACACGAAATGACCTAGCCAAACCTGTAAACATTTCAGTTGATCTTTCATGAGGTCGCGGACTCATGTCAATATTATTACATATTTGAGATTGATAAACATAAGCACTACTTGCCTTCAAAGGTTATTTGGGCAAAAAAACTTATGATGTCGCCAGTTCATGATATAGTCCTTGCACTTTATATATACTGTATTCTTAAGTAAAAGCATTCTTCATACTTTACGCCGAGCGGGGTCCTCAGAAAATCTATTCTCAGGGGCTGGGCAAAGTTATGACAGCCCTACCTAAGTGGCTTCAGCTAATTTGCCGCAAAAGCTTTGCCCCGTTTCTCATTGTTTGCTGGTAGCGGTTAACACGCGAGGAAGTCAGCGAGGTTATCGAAGATTTGATCATATACAGATTGCAGTAGTTCATTTGGCTGCCAGTCGTCCATGTTGTTACGGACGACTTTGATTGTCACTCTGGTCTGCCCATCGTCGATGCGCTCAAACGAGACAACCGTTTGCTCGAGATCAGGCACAACTTCCACTGAATCACCTTCGATAGTGTTTGGTACCGTTACTATCTTTTCGAGAGGGACGATCTCCTTGAACATTACACCTGGATTTTGCGTACCAATCGCAAAATCCGTATCGTCTATGCCATGCTGTCGCCACGTACCTCCAGGACGAAAATCATATTCTGTGATCACTGTCTCCTTCATGCTATCTATACACCACCAGGTACTTAATTTTTTAGGATCCGCCCAGGCATCCCAGACCTTTTCAACTGGCGCATCATATGTTCTCTCTATCAGTAGTGCTTCACTTTGACTCATGGTATTTTGCTCAGCAAGTTTGTTTAAAAGCTTTTTTACGGTGTGGGCAAATAATTTCGTTCATCGCTCTAGTATAACAGTTGACTAGCTATCGTCTCGACGATCACCTTGCGTTGTAATAGTACGACCAGCTGAGCCATTCTCGAAGCTGGCGTTGCCTTTGATGAGAATAGTCTGAGTGTCTTTGATAGCCGTTCTGATATCATCGGCACCGAGCACAACTGAGATAGCATAAACTTCCCCGTCTTTTACACTGGCTGATATAAAGCAGCGATTAGCCTCATCCGTATAGCCAGCTTTGACGCCAATGATGTCTTTGGTGTTAAATGCTGAGTTGTAATTAGTGACGGCTCCAAGGCCGGGCACGTTTGCGTCATCACCTGTGACTATCTCCTTGAGCACTGGCTGTTTCAGAAATGCTACCGATACAGCTACCATTTCCTCAGAAGTACTGACTGTCTTTGGTGAGAATCCACTGGCATCAGACACCGTGGTGTTTGTTAATCCCATCTCAGCCACCATAGCGTTGGCATATGAGGTGTAGGCATCCATCGAGCCAAATGCCCATATAGCCAGCGTGTCAGTAACGTTGTTGGATGATGACATCAGCATGGCCTGCATGGCGTGATACTGATGGATTTTTTGGCCGGCTTTTACAAGCGTGACTGAGCCGTCTTTGGCGAGATATTTATTGTAGAGCGCTTCATCATCTTTTGTAATTGTGATCTTCGGACCGAGCTCACCTGGTGCCAGTGGCTTTTTCTGGAGTATCGCCTGGGCAGTAATTATCTTTGCCAGACTAGCGATTGGCACTGGCTTGTCGTCCTTAGCCGAAGTTTCAATCGAGCCGTACTGAATAGTCCCATAGGCTGCTTGGCCATACTCGGGCCAAGCTATTGACGTCGCAAGCGTTGGTGTATTTACCGCACCAGCTACTTCAGGTTTAGAGCCCACCGCCACCTCAGGCTCTGTATTACTCGCTGAACCATCATAGTAAAACAGCATCCCTGCCGCTATCGCCACCACCAAACCGCCGCATGAAACCATGCGAAATACCCGATTCTTACGTTTTGGTAATCTAAACTCTTGCTTCATTACTATCTATTGTATCGTTTATGGTTATAGAAGTGAAAAACTCTATTGCAACGTATCATAATTAGTATTTATACAAATTATAGCTAATTATTAATCCATCTATTTTACAGCTTCATCAATGTCAAATTGTTTAATGCGAATAATTAATTTAAACTTGCAGACTAGAAAGCTGAAGCCTAGGAAATAGTACTATGCGTGCTTTAGTTTTGCGCTAACACGTTCTATCAAGCTATTTCTCTTTTTCATTGATCCTTTAACTGCTCGATCAATAGTGGAAACATCAGAAATATAATCAACAAGTTTTTCTTGTTTTTTAGTACTACGCTTTACTGATAACTCATTGATAAGATTTTTAATCATTTCTGTTTCCTTTCAAGTTATTTAAATTATAGCCGGTTTCAATCAACTTGTCAATACGATCATATTGTGTGATTATATTGTAATCCTTATCACGAAGCTCTTTCTGAACAACTGCTCTCATTGAAAAATTTGGATTATTTGAGTGCAATTTCAAGACTTCTTTAAGGTTAATCGTGATATTTTTGATGGCTTTCATAAAATCTTTATATTCTATTGACCTACCAGTCTCCACCTTCCTTTTATTGGTATAGTCCCAAGATACTTCTGCATCATCAAACATATACACTAGATTGACTTTATAGCCAGCTGCCAGCAATTGAGTAATTGACTTAACTGACGCACCTGACAGCCCAGAGAATGTGCCATCAATCAGCATATTATATTTACCCCTACGTGCTACGTCGATGGTGCGCGCAAGGACTAGATTACCTTGCGAACGAAATTTATTGTGATCTTTTGGTGTGTAATGAGGATAGACGCTAACAATATCGTCCAAATCAATACGAACGAACGGCTCGAAGCCTTTTGAAGTAATATCTTCTGATAATGAATCCAAGAATTCTGTTTTACCTGCACCGGGCAATCCCGCCATAACGAAAGCGACAGGTAGCGCTCCTTCAGTAACAGGCTTAGCTAAAGACTGAGTTATAAATAAATTTGCAATATATTTCTTCTTAGCTTCGCCGCTAAGTTTGTTAAATTCATTTTGATCTAAGCCAAGCTTCATACTATGAGTATACTCTAGGATATACTATCCACGCATTCAACCGTAGCCAATATAGATACGTTTATGCTTGGCATGTTTTGCCAACCCAACTACACTTAACAAAATCATATACTGATACTACGTCTTCTTTATGCTAATAGTTTTCCATATGATCGAAACTGCCGTCATACCTGTTCCGACTAGTAGAATATACTTTAAATCCCAACCGAACTTATCAATCAGCAATAGAAAAATTATTAAGTTCAATAATACAATGTATGTGACTGTTTCCCAGTTATCCTTTGTCCAATATGAACCAAATCTCGGTATATGATCGACTGTGCCGCATATATCTCCTCCGCGCACGTTATTCAGGCCGTGCCTACTGATACCATCACGCACCACTGCGTTCTCCCGCTTCTCGGCTTCTGCTTTAGATATGACGCCTAGATCCTCGGTGTGGACAATTTCTATCGGTGGGTATTTCATAGTCCAGTACGCTGCGCGCACTTTGTGCTTGTGCTCCCACATACGCTCTTCTGGCGTTTTACTAGTTATACCGACATAATATTTGTCTTGCTGGAGTTTAAGTACATAAACCCACCATTTTTTATTATTGAAATTATTCATACAAATTTAATTCTATGCAGCCAAACAGTGGATATATTACGCTTCCCAATCCTCGATCAGTAGTGTTTTACCACTCAGGCGGACCACGACTTTTTGGCGTTTTTGCCAGCCGAGCTCTTCGATGAACTCTTTCGGGATAGTCACGATGTAGCTATCGCCGTCCTCACCAGTTCGTTGTAGTTTCCGTACCTGCTGATTGTTATCCGTACTCATACATCCTCCAAATTTGTTACGTTTGACTTATATAAGTCATTATATAAGTTTTATCACGATTCAAGAATTTTGTTTACCTAATAATGTCAAAGGGGTGGTACAGTTTGTACCACCCCTTTGTCTTGTTTACAGATACTTTTTGATTCTAGATTGATCTTCTCTATCTTTGTCAGATTTGGAGTATAACTCGATGAACTGCACGATGCCATCAGCTACCACCGCGATAAATATGATTCGCACCTTACTATTTGTGCCTAGAGAACTAACGACAAGGCGCATTTTAACCACTTCTTTTTTGTTGTCATTATTCAGTAATATTGTAGCCCGCTTGCCACTGAAAAAAGCGGCTCTGTATTCTGCTAATTCCGCCGGGTTATCGTCCGATATATACAGACTCGTTATCTGAAGTTCCACGTCCCCGAGGTCACTCGGCAATGAACGCCACTTTTTTTGTAGGCGCTTTAGGTCTTTTTTGAACTCCGCAGTATACTCAAAGTTCATCTTCCGGCTCGGTAACTGCAGTCAAATCACTACGATAAAATACAAAACGGTACTTGATGTCTTCACCCTGCTTGGCGACACGCCAAGGCGTATCTTTATGCGACAGCTCAGACAGCTCAGTTGCTGATTTGTCACCTAGGCGAGCTAGTTCTTGGTCAATATGAGATAGTTCACGTGCACTCAGTTCGCTCAAATCCGTCTCCGTAGACGGCAGGTACTTTTTTTGAGTGTTGTTAAAATACTTCGTCGAGACAACTTCGAGTTCATGGTTGGCCTCCATCTGTTTGACGACAGCGACAAACGACATCGTTGGGGTTGGGCCGTAGTGATTGCGCACATAGGTTAAGCCAGTGATTGATTTCCCATATTTTTCGTAATAATCAAAATCAATGAAATAAAGTAATTTGTATAGCACCGTCTCGCCAACATTTGGCTTTGCACCGATCTCCCCGAGTACATAGAGTAGTACTTCTCGTAACTTTTCTGGGTTGATCTGTGGATTGATATCTCGCGGCTGGATATCCGGCTCATCACGGGTTTTATACTCAACAGTCGGCTCAAATACTACACCTGGCCAATCATCGCCCTCGGCTGCTATCAGCTCCATCATCGATATCTCATAAAATTGCGAGATAGCCTTTAGCTCCCCGAGATCTGGCTCTCGACGATCGACTTCCAGGCTGGCATACGTTGCCCTGGCCATGCCCAGTTTGTCGGCAACCTCTTGCTGACTCAGTGCAGCTGCTTTTCGTAGTTGCTTGATTCTTCCGCCAAAGCTCATAGCATTTCCTTTCATGTAATTGCCCTCATTGTAGCAAATTCTACGATTTTGGTCAACTATATATCTATGATTTTATACATAGAGTGATAGTTTGCAGTGATTCATTCTTCCCAATCCGCAATGACCAGCGCATCACCAGCCTTACTGACGACAACTTTCTAACCCTTGCGCCATTTCAGTTCGTCTATAAATTCTTTTGGCAGCGTCACCATATAGCTAACGCCATCCTCACCCGTCCGCTGCAATTTGCGTACCTGTTCGTCACCAACTTCTCTCCGCGCCATCTTGAACCTCCTTTTACGACTTATATAATTAATTATATAAGTTTTTAGTCGATTAAACTTGCTCCATCATACTTATCTCGTTGGCTCCACTCATTTCCATAACGCTTGGCTTGTTCTAGGACAAGATCGGTAGCGATAGCTTGTTGATCGGGTGGGTAACCATACTTGGCTAATGTCTTTTTGACGTTGATTCGTAGCTTGGCCTGAACGCTTCGTCGGAATGTCCAGTCAATCGATGCATCCCGTCGGACTTGCTCGACCAGTAGTTTTGCTATCTCACGAAGCTGTGTGTCGTCCATCACTTCCTGTGCGCTACCATTTGCGACTAGTGCATCGTAAAATACTACTTCGTCTTCATTCAAACCTTCGGCTTTGCCTTCATTGACTGACTCACGCATTTCTTTACCGATAGCGATTAACTCTTCGATCACCTGGGCAGCTTCGACGGTTCCGTTTTTGTATCTACTCAACGCTTCGTGTAACATCTCAGAAAACTTGGTATCTTTAACAGCATTTTTACCAAATTTTGCTTTTACTTCATCATTTAGCAACTTTTTCAGTGCTTCGACAGCCAAATTCTTCCGCTCCATGTTGCGTACTTCTGCAAAAAACTCATCGCTCAGTACCGATATTTCAGGCTTATCTAACCCGGCCGCTTCGAATATATCGACGACGCCAATTGGAGCAATAGCTTTATCGACGATCTGTTTCAGTGCTGAACGATACTCTTGATCGCTAATTACATTACTACGGTTCGTCACTTTTTCGATCCTGGCTTTGATAGCTTGGAAAAAAGCAACTTCTCCTCTGATATCCAGGGCTTCTGGTTGCGGCATCGCTAGTGCAAAAGCCTTGCTTAATTCGAGAACATGCTGCTTGATTCGCTTCTCGCCATTATCTATAGACAATATGTATTCTTCAGCGTCGAGGATGATTTGTAATTGCTGGTTAGTAGGCGCAGTAAAATACTTTTTGTAGTTAAAGGTACCGAATAGATCTCGCACGATTTCGTAGCGCATTTTCATCTGTGCAACAGCTTCAGCGATATCCAACTGTGGTGCACCTTCACCACCACTTCGGGTATATTCTGACATTGCATCGCGTAGTGCACCAGCAACTCCCAAATAGTCTACGACAAGCCCACCTGTTTTACCTGGCCATACTCGATTCACTCGAGCTATAGCTTGCATCAGATTATGGCCTTTGAGAGGTTTATCAAGATACATAGTGTGCATACTCGGTACATCAAATCCTGTCAGCCACATATCACAGACGATCACGAGCTCTAGCTTGTCTTCGGGGTCTTTGATGCGCTTTTCGATAGCTTTGATACGTTTTTTATTGCGAATATGTGATTGTAGATGCTGTGGGTCGCTGGCCGATCCGGTGATAATGACCTTTATATTACCCGTATCATCATGCTCATCGTGCCAGTCTGGGCGATAGGCGACGATTTTTTCATATAGCTCCACGGCGATCGCTCTGCTCATTGTCACGATCATGCCTTTTCCACCCAGTACACTCTGTCTAGCTTCAAAATGCTCAATGATATCTAGAGCTATCGTATTTAGTCGCTCGCCATTTCCTACTATCGCTTCTTTTTGAGCGTATTCTGCTTTCAAACTATCTTGACGCGAAGTTTCTTCGCCTTCTAGCAGGTCGTCGACCTCATCGTCGAGCCATTGCTTAGTGGCATCGTCCATACCTAAGTCAACTAATCGACTTTCATAGTATATGGGCACTGTCGCACCGTCCTCGACGGCTTGTTTGACGTCATATATATCGACATAATCACCAAAAACCGCTGGAGTTGATTTATCGTCTGATTCTATCGGTGTACCTGTAAAGCCAATGTAGCTAGCGCCCGGTAAGGCATCGCGCATATATTTTGCGTAGCCATACACCAAATGCGCATCACTATCACGAATTCGAGCTTTTTGCCCGTATTGGCTGCGGTGGGCTTCATCTGCCATAACGATGACATTGCGTCGGTCAGTCAAAATAGGCAAAGAGTCTTCGTCATTTTCCAGTGAGAATTTTTGGATAGTGGTAAATATAATCCCACCAGCATTACGATCGAGTAGTTTTCGTAGTTCAGTTCGGTTAGCTGCCTGTTGCGGATTTTCACCGAGAAGATCTCGGCAAGCGCTAAAGGTGCCGTATAGTTGACCATCTAGATCGTTCCTGTCAGTGACAACCACGATAGTTGGGTTGTGCAGCGCACGGTCACGCATGAGCTTACCGGTATAAAACACCATACTCAGCGATTTACCTGAGCCCTGTGTGTGCCAGACCACACCAGCCCGCCTATCACCGTCGTCGGCACTGGCAGACAGGGTGCTTTGCAGTGCTTTATTGACTACCCAATATTGATGGTAGGCAGCAACTTTTTTGATGACTCTGGTATCGTCTTTGTCATCGCGCTCAAATACTATGAAGTTCTGGATGATATCGAGTAGTCTAGATTTGTCGCAGACTCCACGAGTTAGCACGTCGAGCATTGGCACGCGACCAACTTCTTTTTCGCCATCGATTGTTTTCCATGGCATCATGCGCTCAAGCGGACTAGTGATCGTTCCCATTTCGGCTTCGATGCCATCGCTGGTTATACATAGTTCATTGAACCGGAAAAAGTCGTTGATCTCATGTTTGTAGGTTTGAATCTGATTATAAGCAGCTATCATATCGGCTTTGCTATCCGTAGCGTTCTTGAGCTCCATCAACACAAGGGGTAGGCCGTTTACAAACAGCACTACGTCCGGTCGTCGGTGATAATCACCTTGCAGGATCGTTAGCTGATTAACCGCGCTAAATTCATTATTGTTTGGTGTTCCAAAATCGACGAGTCGTACTAAGTCATTTTTCATCTCGCCCGTTTCGTTACGGTATTGAACCGGCACGCCATCCACTAATAGTTTATGAAAGGCTTGGTTATTTTCCAGCAACGTTGGTTCGCTAATCCGAACGATCTTTTTGAACGCTTCATCAAGTGCAGATTGTGGAATCTGCTGGTTCAGCCGTATCAGTGCACCAGCTAGCTTATGGTTGAGTACCGTATCGCGATACTCACGCTCGCCAGAGCCATCCGGCCCAATATCTGGACCATGTATAACCTTCCAGCCCATTTGGCGCAGTGTTTCAAGCACGTCCTGTTCAATCTGATCTTCGGTCATATCTGTAGTTATTCTAACAGATGAGATATAATTGTCGTAGAACCTTACTTATTGTTAGTGGCTAGCGTTACTAATCACCGTCAACCTTAATATAGGTATTTTATATCAAGACAAGGAGGTATGTATGAGTAGAGATATAATTATCAACACCAAAACAACCGTCGGCGCAAACATAGTAACTAAAAAAAGCTAGGGCAGCGGTAACGCTCGCCACTGATAATAAGATCTCGCTTATGCTATGCTACATACACAAGCATAGGTAATTATTATGGCAACCAGACTTTCAATCAACCCAGCCACACTCTCTCATTACTTCGTAGAGTCAAACGTTCCTCTTGATCATTTGCAAGAGAAGATATCTGATTTTGACAAGTTTTTGACCGGTGATAAGTCACCTACTTACAACCAACTCGAAAAGATCGCTAGCCTTATCAATGTTCCGGCTGGCCTTTTGGCATTGCAAAGTCAAGTCACTATCAACACCCAAAGGCTGTCGTTTCGGACACATAATTCTGCCACAGTAGACCGAATGAGCGCAGAGCTGCGAGATACCATTATAGAGATGCAAGAAAAACAAACGTTCCTACAAGAACAAATCGACGAAACTACTAGTCTTGCAGATGCTCAGCTTTCACGTTCACAAGACTATATGACTATTGCTGAAGCTATTCGGAGCAAACTTCAATCTGAGGTCAATCACCTCCCCCAATCAAGAAATAACCCAATCCGCTACTTCCGTGAAAAAGCTTCCGATATTGGCGTGTTTGTATTCTTCAACGGTAAGATTCGTGACAACACGCATCGACCACTCGATCCAGAAGAATTCCGTGGATTTTCACTCAAAAGTTCAAAAGCACCTATCATCTTCGTCAACCAAAAAGACAGCCCAAACGCTCAACTTTTCACGCTCATCCATGAGCTCGTTCACTTATTCATTGACGACGAAGGGATATCTGGCGCATCAGAACAGCGTGACTATGAGCACAGTAGAAAAGAGGCGCTCATCAACCGTATAACCGCTGAAATACTCGTTCCCAAAATCTTGTTTGAGCGAGAGACAAGCCTTGATGTTGAGGAGCTATCAAAAAAGTATAGTGTTAGCCGTTATGTGATTACTCGTCGTCTGCTAGATCTTGAGAAAATTAGCCCATCCGTTTACGACCAGATCATCAGCTCACTCACATCAAACGCTCCACTGCGTAAAAGACCAACTGGCGGCAACTACAACACGAATATAAAATTTCGTATCGATAATACGTTCTTTCGTTTCGTCCACAGTGCAATCATGCAAGATCAAGTCGCATACACCGAAGCTTTTCGATTGATTGGCACCGGCTACAAAGGCTTCAAAACCCTCGAGAATGAACTGACCTAGCTGTGAAAAAGTACCTGCTTGATACAAATATTTACATCGGCTCCTACGATAGATACTATCGCAATGAATACTTTCCCACCTACTGGGAGAAGTTTTCGACAATCCTTAATCAACACGTCGTGATTCCTAAAATTGTCAAAGATGAGATAACTAAAAGTGATTGGTTCTTAGAGTGGTTAAGTGACAACTACGGTGAAGACGTATTGAATCATCGAGATTACTCGCAGCAGTGGCAGACGGTTCTGGAGTTTGTACAATCCAGCGGCCTGTACAACGACAAAGCACTCACCGATCAAGCCAAAGGCTGGGCAAATGAAAAGATCGCCGATCCATGGCTGGTTGCAATCGCAAAAGAAGAAAATCTAATTCTGGTGAGTGATGAGACTAAAATCGCTAATCTTGGCCAAGGCAACCCAACAAGCAAGGCGAAAATTCCTGATGCATGCGACCGTCTGGGCATACAGTGCATTACTCGAAATGAATTTTTTGGTGAAGTTGGATTGTTAGTTTAACCTGGCTCTTCTGCGACGACACAAAAATTACTGTAGATTATCAATAGTATTAGTTATAACAAATACAAGGCGCTCACACACCTTCTTTAATGACACTGCCATAATCAGTTTGTACTATAATATGAGCATACTCATCAAATAAATTTGGAGGTTCAAGTTGGACAGTATAGAAAAAGCTTTTAACTTTTGGATAAGTCAGTACCCTGAGTCATATCATCCCCTTGATATGGAACGTTTCTACGAATTCGTAGACGCTGTCGCCAAAAGCAAAGAACATATCGGGACAGATTGGTTACGCGAAAAGATCGCTTATAGTGAAAATCGTCTCAATGATAAACAAACAGAGGATTTTGTTCATGATTTTGAGCGACTTCTTGATTTTGCACAATGGAAAATGGGTAGATAAATAATGGTCACTGTAGCAATTTTACCGCATGAAGGACCAGAGGAGAAAAGCAAGCACTTTGCATCAAACAGTACCGAATATCAAGCTTACCTCGACTATTTAGAGAGTAAATACTCAAATAAAGACGTAGAGTACGCATACATAACCGAAGGATCCGAGGAGGTAAACCAACTTGTATTTGATCGTATGCCGTCAGAAACACGACGATTTACAAATTTCGAACAATTTATCAATGTAGCACGAAAAAAACGCTTTTAAACTCACAATAAACGTTCATATCTTATTAATCTGGATAGCCACTTCTATACAGTTCGAACTCTTCTCTGCTGACTATTGGTGTGAAGGTGCCAGTTTCAATCTCGTCAGGGAGCGTAGAAACACTGCCTAGCTCAATAAGTTCTCGGTCTTTTTTAGGCAACCAGTTTGAGTTCCATAATTGTGAGTTATCGCCCTCACCCAAAGCAATTTTTGCAATGCCACTGCTAAAATCATAGTCTCGGATATGGTCTGAGTCGGTTATGCGCTGCAACCATATCTCGATAAATTCTGTGTTAGGGATATCATCAAATTTTTCAACAATTTTTGAGACAATCACTTTGCGGTTAAGATCTTTGCCAGATTTATCTATGAGCAGCGATATTATTGATGCTACCTGAGGCATGTATTTAGGACTGTAGTATGCAATCATAGCGATGATTGCGATGACAACTTCGTGATCAATATTATTGAGATGCTTAGATCTTCGTATTCTGTCGAAATAATCCGTAAGATTTTTAGCAATTAACCCAGCATTAGGATGTTTCTTGGAAAGTGTATAGATTCGCATTGCAGCTTTTTGATAAGAGTGAGTGATTGGGGCAGTATATATCTCTTCCATTTTTTCAGGCTTTATTGAAGCACTTATAATGTCACTCGTCTCAGAGGTCTTAGCTGTATTCATCTTCATATTCCACGCGTATAGAACATTATTGAGTATTTTCATTATCTGGTGGCCGGTGCGATACTCGTCAGTGAATATTCTATAATCATCTCTATATCTCAGTATTTTGAACTTTGCACCTTCAGGAAGCTCAGCCTTGAGATTGTTAGTCAATTCAATGTCTGTAGCGCCCAATACGATTTCTGCAATAAAATCCATTAAAGCCGAACCTTGTGGTATCCCAATTGTTTGGCCCTGATTCATCTGTGTCAGCCTAAAATCAATCTCAGTACCCAAGTTTTTTACTGTTTTATTTTTAGCACGTTTGTTTTTCACTTCGACTCGACCACCCTGACACAACGCCCATTCTAGCGAATGAGTATAGATCGAGGGATAACAATTTGATATATCTGTCTGGAACATAAATTTATAATCGAGTGATTTACGTAACGACTCTTGTTCGATCCTATCCCACCAATTACTGACCTGAACCGCCCGATTAGACTCATCGACGTTCGATTTAAGAGGCAAGCTGATGCACTCAACCGCAGACTTTTCGCGGCGTTCAAAAAAATCAGCTATCTCTTTCCATGCCTTTTTCTCAGTCATGACATTGACTAAATCTGCATACAATACTGGGTGAATAATTTGCATAGGCCTCCATGCAAATCCGCCATCCTTGTTGCTCAGAATGACATAATTAACGTCAGAATAGTTACACGGAAGGTCAGGCTTACCCTTGCTATTCTTGATGCAGACTTCTTTTAAACCCTTTTTTATCAATAACGAACTGGCGTAGAGAAGCACCTCATCAAATTTGAAGTATGGAGGAAGATCGAAGCTCACATAATGTTTTGGCTCACGAAAGTACGCTTTCGCCTCAAGATTTTTCATTTTTGTAACCAGTGAATAGTCGCCTTTAGCAGTCTTATTACTAGATTTCGTCTTGTCACTCATTCCAAATTTTCACCTTCCCAGAAATTAAACGCGGGAGGAGGGTGTCGCGGAGGGTGGTGAGGGTTTGAATTTCTTGATTGCTAACTTTGATTTTCTCCATTAAACCGTCAAAAGTCATTGATATTTCTTGCAAAACACTTTTATCAGATGGAAGTGCAATCTGATAGCTAGGGATGCACTTTTTGTTTAGATGCAGTACAGTGCTGCCACTGATATAGCCCATCTTATGGTCCTGAAACTCGCGAGTTCTCAAGAGGAAATATACAAAGGACGAGCTAATTTCTTGGCTGCGTGAAACGACTTTTACTAAATCCATAGATATTGCAACTTGATCATACTGATCAGCACCATCAACAAGCGCAGGGTAGCCAGCTACCTCTGCTTTTTGCGTAAGGTCAGTGTGCGCAACTATCAAATCACCATCTTGGACGATCTGTGTGTCTTTCATCTTTCCTGTAAACGCTTTGTAGCCTTTTCGACTAAACCCGCCGCCACGTCCAATACTTTTTAACGTCACAAGGGCGTTAGTTGATGGTAGCAGTTCAGAACTTTTATAAGAGGCTCCGTTGATGAGATCAACAAAATCACCAAGCGGTCTTTTCTCCCACTCCTTCGCGGCGCGGTTGGTGATGAAGTAGTGACGGAAGAGTGCCTGCCCCATCTGCTCCAGCGTTTCGTTCATTTTACGATTGAGTTCGATTTTTTCATCGAGCGTACTGAGAATATCCACACTTTTCTTCTGTGATTCTGTATCTGGCAGATCGATTGGAAACTTACGAAGCAACCCTAAGCCGATAAATTTCTGTGTCGATCCTGCAAGTGAAGCTTCAAGATATTGTTTAGCTTTGGGGCTTTGCAAGTAATAAAATAGGTATCTACCCAATAGTTCCTCACCAGTTTTTATAAGACCAATGTTTTTTATCGCGAATGTGGGTATATAATCTATGAACGCAAGTTCCCCAACCGTTCCAATCATACTAATCAGAATGTCATACTTGTCGACTTTGCTACGTTTATTTATTGCTATAAAATCTTGATCACTAACTAGATTGGCAGTCGAAAAATCTATCTTGTAGTTTTTTATATGTTTTGAAGTAACAAGTGGATGCCCGACATCTTTAGGTTTGGGCGAGTCGTGCGTCCCGTCGCGTACATCACAAATATCTCCAAGTAAAACAGTCTGGCTCATTGTTCATCCTCATCAATAATTGTCGTATACGCTCCAATCAGCGATATTGCATCATCAAAAGCATTTAAGTCTTCACGAGCTCCTCTTCCACCAGTCTGTGCAACTAGCTGCTCATACTGCTTTACCAAATATTCAATAGCCACTTCTTTTTGTTGACTTTCGTCTGTTCTAGTAGTGGTTTCGGCGACATCAGCAAGGTCTAGGCGGCTTTCGGTTTTATCAAGGAAATCTCGCAACAAATCGCCGCCTCTCCCGTGAATGAATTTTTCATAATCTTCATAGTTTCTTATTTTGAGCCCAAGAGCGAGGGGTACGAAAATAAGCTGCATAGAGTATTGATTCTGACGCCAAGAATTACTTCGACTTAAAAAATTCATTATCAACTGTAAAGAAGAATGGTAAGCATTGATTTCACGCATCTCGAATTTATAATGTTTAATGACACTTTCTGCTGTCTCATCACCACCGTAATCCAGATTCCAATTGAGCATTTTTTTAGTGTAGTCGGAGACATTCGCTTTTTTTAAACTCATCGTGTACTCGACGAACTTATTTAGATATGCATAGCCATCGAAGTTATGCCCGTAATATTTCTTAACGGTGTGCGAAAGCTCCCGCATATTGGTCGAGATGAGAAATGTTATGTCATCTCGATCGAAATAGTGCTTGATAATTTCAAGTAAGTCCATTGCGAATGATGGCTTACACCGATCGAGCTCATCGATTACAAAAACAACACGCTCTTTACTTACTTTAGCCTTGAGATCATCCAGGAGCCGATTAACTGCACTATGCCTGTCGAGAATACTTTTTACATTTTCAAGCAACTTGTCTTGTTTGGTCGATGCATTGGTGTCGATAAAATCATGAGATAGATTTTTAAGTGTAGCTGATGGATTAATCATGCTAAACGCGCGCGTTATCGATGCCTTGTTTAAGCCAACATCCTTGTCAGCTATTAGCTTTAGAAGTATTGCCCCGAGCGCGTCGTCTAAGTAGTCATATTCCCAGGCATTAAAGTAAACCGTATGATGAGTTTCTCGCAATTTCTTAATCGCTTCGACATCAAGCGTGTTGCGACCATAATCTTCGACCGACTCATCCGCCAGCATAAGGAGTTGCTTCACAAATACTGTTTTTCCCGAACCCCACGCGCCATCGATTGCCAGCACCATATTATCTTTGCCTGAATTGAGCAACTTGACCAGAACCGAAAGCTGTTTGTTGCGACCAATAGTATTCTGTTTTAGATGGTCTAGTATCTGATCGTCTGTTAGTTCTTTCATTTAGACCACCAATACTCAATAATATTCACCTTACTAGTGCTCCCGTCGCTAGCGCAATTGCAGCATCGACTGATTTATCAGCGATATAGCCAAACGCGGCTTTCATCTTGCTGGAGTTTTTTTCTTTGACTGCATCATCAAACTCTTTAACTTTTTCAATCAGTTCTGGGGCTAAATCATTCAAGTTTATCGTCTGTGTTACATTCGTAGATTTATGAGCAATTGCTGAGTTAGTGATATTACTAAAAGTACTTATCTCAATATTTTGTTGTGAGTCAAGCGCACTTTCACCAAGTGGTGATAGACATATAACGCCTGCTTTACGCCCCTGCACCGTATCTGATACATAGTCAAGTTTTAAAAGTTTTTGAATGCTGTTTGATACTTGATCTTTTAGTGTTACTCCGAAGCGCCCATTTATTACTTGCAGATGTGCATATTTTCCAGTCATCTGACTTCCGGTTTGACTTTTAGCAATCATCCTAAGAATAGCAAGATCTATATCATCCAAGTTATTCTTCATAGTTGAACTCGCTTTAAGTTTTCTTTTATCTTTTGCTCTAGCTCATGGCTTTTTGCAAATTGATCATTAAGTTCAGCTGTGAGTCGCTCCATTTTTTCGGCGAATTCCTCATCGTCATCTTCTAGCTCTTCGGCACCGACGTAGCGGCCTGGTGTCAGTACGAAGTCATGCTCTTTGATCTCGCTTAGTTCGGCAACCTTGGCAAAACCGGGTATGTCTTGGTGCTCGTCATTCTGCGTTTTGAAATTATGATAAGTTTCGGTGACTTTGGCAATATCGTCTGTTGTCAGTTCGCGGTTGCGGCGATTGATCATTTTGCCCAAGTTTCGGCCGTCGATAAATAGCGTCTTGCCGCTGCGGTTTGCGCGATCACGTGACACGAACCACAGACAGCATGGGATAGCAACGTTGAAAAATAGCTGACTTGGTAACGTCACGATGCAGTCGACCATATCAGCTTCGACTAATTTGCGACGAATATCACCCTCGCCCGAACTTT
>Ga0209309_10002557_pt1 | contig 16462 bp, 16 predicted proteins | sample COGITO_mtgs_1204_2_FD_184807 | JGI IMG/M metagenome (GOLD analysis project Ga0209309, IMG submission 184807) | Pelagic marine microbial communities from North Sea - COGITO_mtgs_120412 (SPAdes) (version 2) | ecosystem: Environmental > Aquatic > Marine > Epipelagic ... | reverse complement strand
ATTCGAATTTGCAGCAAGAGGCGGCAGAGAGGGCGAGATCTATACTTGGGGAAGCCAACCCCTGCACCTAAGCGAAGCCGTAACCAATTTCTGGCAGGGTGCAGAAAATGACGAGATTGCGAATGATGGATACACGGGCACCGCCCCGGTGGGTAGCTATCCGCCGAATGCTCATCAGCTTTATGATATTAGCGGCAACGTCTGGGAGTGGGTATCTGACTGGTACCATCCAAACTACTACGCGATAAGCGAACGGGAAGACCCTCGCGGTATCGAGCCAGACAAGATCGTCGAGGGGAATTCTGCAGCACCCGCTATGCGCAGCATACGTGGCGGCTCATTTCTCTGCAGCGATGAACACTGCAGCGGCTTCAGGGTAAGCGCGAGAATGCCCGTTGCGCCGACCTCCAGCAGCAACCACACCGGCTTTCGCTGTGTGAAGAACAGCAAAAATAGTAAGTACTAACTTACCTAAAAAGCCCCTTTAAACCTGAATCTTATCAATTGCTAGATTTCTCTAGCAATCAATAACTTCATGATTTCATTGCTGCCGCCGTAGATCTTCTGTATCCGGCTATCCGCATACATCTTGGCGATCGGGTATTCCATCATAAACCCGTAGCCACCGAAGAACTGCAAGCACTCGTCCACGATTTCACACTGTTTCTGGGTGGTCCACCACTTCGCCATGGCGGCTGTCGCCTCATCCAGTTTGCCATCGGCAAGCTTCATCGCGCAGTCGTCAACGAATACTCTAGCCAGGCGCGCCTCGGTATAACGCTCTGCCAATCGAAACTGCGTGTTCTGAAAATCGAGAATGCGCTTGCCAAAAGCCTTGCGCTCTTTAACATACTCACTAGTGATCTTTAGCGCCTTCTCAATTGCCGCGCAGGCCCCGGCTGCAATGATCAATCGCTCCTGGGGCAACTGTTGCATCAGTTGTACAAAGCCTTTTCCTTCGGAGGGACCTAACAGATTTTCCTTGGGCACTCTAACATCATCGAAAAATATCTCAGCAGTATCTTGCGCTTTCATGCCGAGCTTCTCCAGGTTTCTACCCCGGCTAAAACCACCCTCACCTTCTACAAGTTCGGTTTCCACTATGATCAGTGAGATACCCTTGCCACCCTCGGAAGGATCAGTCTTCGTTACGACGCAAATGAGGTTAGCCGTCATGCCATTGGTGAGAAATGTCTTCTGTCCGTTTAGAACATAGTTATCGCCATCCGCCAGGGCGGTTGTAGCGACCGCCTGCAGATCGGACCCCGTTCCAGGCTCGCTCATCGCAATGGCGGAAACGATGTCACCGCTCGCCATCCTCGGCAACCATTTCTTCTTCTGTTCTTCGCTGCCGTAGGCGTTAATGTAGTGCGCAACTATTCCCGAATGAACACCATTACCGAAGCCGGTGATATTGGCGTAGCTCAACTCTTCTACCAACACCATCTCGTGTTTGAAGTTGCCGCCACCACCACCATATTCTTCGGGTATGGAGGCACAGAGTAATCCAGCCTGCCCGGCTACTCGCCATGCATCCCTGTCGACAAAACCCTGCTTCTCCCACTTGTCCATGTTAGGCACAAACTCTTTCTGCAGAAATTTCGCCACAGCGTCGCGCATAATATGCAACTCTTCATCCATCCATGGAGAATCGTAATTATCAATCATGATTTTTTTCTCTCAGCCCGTAACCGAATTCATACGTTCGATAATCATCGCGTTGGCGGTACCACCACCTTCACAGATAGCGATCAAACCATAACGTTTCTCGCGGCGCTCAAGCTCATGCACCAGCGTAGTCATAAGCTTCGCACCGGTTCCACCGAGTGGGTGACCTAAAGCCTGCGCGCCGCCATTCACATTCAATTTTTCGAGGTCGGCACCTATCGCCTTAGCCCAAGCTAGCGGAACAGACCCGAATGCCTCGTTGACTTCATAGAGGTCGATATCATCGATGCTCAGCCCAGCCTTCTCCAACACCTTCTGCGTAGCCGGGATCGGGCCTTCCAGCATGATCACTGGGTCAGATCCGACCACCGCCAACGAATGAATCTTTGCCCGTACCGGCAGATCATATTTCGCAACCGCCTTCTCATTGGCGATCATGACGGCCGCCGCACCATCACTGATCTGACTCGCCGTACCTGCCGTGATAACTCCACCTTCGCGCAGGGTGTTCAGGGACTGCATGCCCTCTAGCGTGGCTCCGGCGCGAATCCCCTCATCTACCGAGTGCACGTCTGCTGAGCCATCTTCTAACTTAATATTCAGAGGAACGATCTCTTGCTTGAAATATCCCTTCTCGGTTGCCGACGCTGCGCGCTGATGACTGAGCAGTCCGAAGGCATCCAGATCCGCTCGGGAAATCTCGTATTTCTCAGCAAGGAGTTCGGCACCATCGAACTGGCTAAACTGGATTCCTGGGTATTGCAGCTCTAAACGCTCCCCCTTGGGAACACCGCGCCCGTTGGCCAGGCCATCGCGTATATTGGAACCGATCTCAACGGTGCTCATGGCTTCCACGCCGCCGGAAATAATCACATCCTGAGTGCCCGACATTACTGCCTGCGCGCCAAATTGAATCGCCTGTAGCGAAGAACCGCACTGGCGATCTACGGTCGTTCCAGGCACAGCAAGATCCAACTTCGATGACATCGATACGTTGCGCCCGAGGTTGCTTGCCTGAGAACCGATCTGCATCACCACACCGAATATCACATCATCTACTGCGTCGTTTGGAATTCCCGTTCTATCCAGCAACTCATCAACAACGATTGCACCCATATCTACCGGGTGAAGATTGCTCAACCTTCCCTTCTTCTTTCCTGTCGCAGTTCGCACCGCCCCTACTATGTATGCATCAGCCATTTTCTTGCTCCAAACTTTATAAGATAAAATCGCAGATCTGATCGATTATCACAGCTGCGCATTCAATTTACTTGCAACTAACCATCAAAGCGCAGGCATGCGAATGCCAGCATCTAACCGTATCGTCTCGCCATTGAGATAAGAACAGATAACGATGTGCGCCACCTGATCAGCAAACTCCTCCGGATTTCCCAAGCGCTTCGGAAACTGCGTGATGGCTATGAGTGGATCACGAACCTCGTCGGGTGCCGACGCCAACAGCGGTGTCTCGAATACACCCGGGGCAACTGTCATGACACGAATGCCTCGTTTAGCCAAGTCTCTGGCGATCGGCAATGTCATTGCGACGATGCCGCCCTTAGATGCAGCGTAGCCTGCCTGGCCGGTCTGACCATCGAAGGCAGCTATGGATGCCACATTTATAATGACGCCCCGCTCGTTGTCTTCGGTAACAGGGTCATTCATCTGCATGACCTCTGCACACAGACGCAGCACGTTGAAGGTGCCGACGAGATTTACTCTTACGATGTGTTCGAATTTTTCTAGCGGCATAGGGCCATTCTTGCCAACCGTGCGTGCAGCCCCACCGATTCCTGCAGAGTTCACATTGATATGAACCGTACCAAATTTTTCTTTGGTCTTCACAATAGCAGCTGCGACAGCAATCTCATCAGCCACGTCTCCCGCATGAAATATTGCGTTCTCACCTAGCTCCAAAGCCGCCTTCTGCAGCATCTTCTCATTCAAGTCGAACAACATAACTCTGGCGCCGGATGCAATAAAATTCCGTGCTGTGGCCAGACCCAAGCCAGAGGCTCCACCGGTGATGAACGCTGTTTTATTCTGTAGTTCCATAGTCGATTAATACCGTAAATTGATCAGTTTCTTGTCAAGGGGAGGCGAAAGGATAATGTATCCGCTCTAAAAGTGAAACAGCTAATGAATTCGCCGGCTCAGGCTGATTTCGCAAGTGTTTTCAAGCATTGAATTTATTTTCTCCCGTTAATCCCCTATGATTCATAGGAACTCGAATTGATAATGGAAAATAAGATGGGACCGCTAAAGGGGTTGAAGGTACTTGAGATGGCAGGCATTGGACCAGGCCCTTTCTGCGCGATGATGCTCGCCGACATGGGCGCCGAAGTCATACGGATCGACCGTCTCAGTCATAAAGGCAGCGGTCATAGGGCCAATGTGCTGAACCGAGGTCGCCGCTCAATCGCCCTGGACCTGAAAAATCCAGCTGCCGTCGAAACGGTGCTAAAACTGGTAGATCGGGCAGACGCCCTAATCGAAGGGTTTCGCCCCGACGTGATGGAGCGCTTGGGACTGGGGCCTGACGTCTGCCTCAAACGCAATCCAAAACTCATCTTCGGCCGCATGACCGGCTGGGGGCAATCCGGACCTTTAGCCCAAGCTGCAGGGCACGATATCAACTATATATCGATAGCCGGCGCATTAGGCGCCATGGGCTACTCTGACAGAGCCCCCGCTCCACCGCTTAATCTGGTAGGCGACTTTGGCGGAGGCGCGATGTATCTACTCACCGGCATTCTTGCCGCGCTGTTCGAGCGACATAATTCGGGCCAGGGCCAAGTCATCGATGCGGCAATGACAGACGGAACAGCGAGCCTATTGAGTCCCTTCTTTGGACTAATGGCAATGAACATGTGGACCACCGATAGACAGGCTAACAAGCTGGATGGCGGCGCACACTACTACGGCAGCTACGAATGTAGCGATGGCAAATATATTTCCATCGGCTCGATAGAACCACAGTTCTACGCCCTGCTGCTAGAGAAATGCGGAATTCAGGACGAAGCGTTTCTTGCACAGCAAGATCAGCAGGCGTGGCCAGACCTAAGAGAGAAGCTGGCTCAGTTATTCCTTACAAAGACGCGGTCTCAGTGGTGTGAATTGATGGAAGGCACGGATGTCTGCTTCGCGCCAGTGCTAGATCTTGGAGAAGCGCCAAGTCACCCACATAATATAGAAAGAGAAACCTATGTCGATTTTGAGGGAGTAACTCAACCTGCGCCTGCGCCCAGATTCAGTCGCACAGAATCGCAGATACAATCATCGGCTGCCATGGCGGGGGAGCATACGGAGCAAGTATTGGCGGATTGGGGCTTTGCTGAAAACGAAATTGAACTATTAAAGACGGCGCAGGCCATCTAGAATGAAAAAATAAATGGAAAATCAGAATCTAGCAATAGCTTTAGCTCTGGTCTCTTTGGTAACAGACATCGCCCTGTTAGTGAATTGGTCGAGTAACAGGCAGGTGCCCGGTCTGCTCAAGATCGCGCTTGGCTTCATGGCCACCTGCGTCGGCATCCTTCTGGCTTCCATGCAGGAATTCATCCCTCCTCTTATCTCTGTATTTATTGCCAACGGCCTCATCATGGGCGGTCGCATCTCTGTGCTCTCGGGGCTGGCGAATTTCTGGAATCAAGAGACTACGAAGCTACCCCTGTTCTGCCTCGTCTAGTTTCTGGCCACCATGGCCGGCTTCTACTATTTTACCTTTATCGATGAGTCTATCCTCTGGCGCACACGCATCTACACATTGATGATGGCCATCTTCTCCGCCAGCATAGTCTATGTCCTTGCGCGAAGATTGAGGATAGAGCGAAAGCTGCGACCAGTTATGGCGATGAATACCAATTTTGGTGCCTATCTGTTGCTCACGCTCTCGCTGTTCAATGCGATCGGCGACCCCATCCTGACACTATTCCGAGCTGGCCAGCCAATAACATCGCTAGAGCAGGCCACAACGATTCTGCTACTAGGCGGCCTCGTCACTGTTACAACTTTCGCACTGTCTGTAATCATCATGACAATGGAAGAGGTGGCAGTTGAGTATCAGGAGAACGCGATCTACGACCCAATCACCACGATACTCAATCACCGCACCTTCATCGAAGTAAGCAACCGAGTCCTTGGGGTTGCGCTGCGCTACACCAAGCCCGTTTCGATGCTGACTCTCGAGCTTGCTATTTAGATGATATCGTCAAACAGCATGGCCCCAAGGTTGGCAACGCGATGCTGCGGCATTTCGCTCTGATGGCCACCGATAGAAGGCGTAATGAGGACGTCCTCTCTCGAACAAGTTACAAGCAATTCAGAATGCTACTCCCCGGCGTCGATGAAGAGGGCGCAAAGGTGGTAGTTAAGAAAATAGAAAGCGCCGTCCTCGGAGAAGAATACGTCTATCGCGGCAACGCATTGAAGGCCAAATTCCTAATCTCGGCAATCACCAAGCGAGAGGAGGATCTGCATCTACAGCAGATGCTGCAAGAGGGCGAAGTCGAAATCTTCAGAATGCAACAACTAAAAGATAGCGCAGCATAAACTTCTGCATCTGGGTATCATAGGCCTCATACGCCCCCTGCCCCGCCTGTTTGGAATCCCTTCATGACCTATAATGCAATTCTCTACCAGATCGAAAATACTATTTTAACCATCACCCTCAACCGCCCCGAGCACATGAATGCATTTACGGTGGAGATGGCACAGGAACTGATCGATGCGATCAATCGCGCCAGCGAGGATGATGCGGTTCGCGCAATTGTAGTCACGGGCGCTGGCAAGGCTTTCTGCGCTGGCATGGATCTGAGCAGCGAGGGCAATGCATTTGGACTGAACGAGAGCTTACAGCCAAGTCTTAACGACATGCAGACCAGGCTGAATGATCCGGAAATCATTGCCGGCGTTCGCGACACAGGCGGCCGGCTCACCTTAGCGATCTATGATTGTAAGAAACCAGTCATAGCCGCTATTCATGGTGCCGCCGTGGGCATCGGCGCAACCATGACCTGCGCGATGGACATTCGGCTCGTTGCCGAGAATGCACGCGTCGGTTTCGTGTTTAACAAGATCGGCATTACTCCCGAAGCATGTTCCAGCTGGTTCCTCCCTAGAATCGTTAACATGGGCACAGCTTTGGAATGGGTCTATAGCGGCGAGCTAATCGCAGCGGAAGAACTAAAATCACGAGGCTTCGCCAATTCAATAGAGCCTAAAGAATCACTTCTAGAGAAAGCCTATGAGCTCGCTAAGCGGATAGCACAACACAGCCCCGTGTCTATCGCTCTGACCCGACAGATGATGTATCGTAATGCTGCTCAAGATCATCCGTTAGCAGCGCATCAAGTAGACTCCCTGGCAATATTCTACGCGAGCCAAGGAAGCGGCAAAGAAGGCGTAAAAGCATTCTTGGAAAAGAGAAAGCCAGAGTATGCTGAAAAGGCATCAAGTGACATGCCGCCCTTCTATCCTTGGTGGGAAGACTAACTAAGAACTTTACTAGGAACTGACATGCTTAAAAACTTCGAACTCCTCTGCTCTACTAGCGGCCGCGTCATATTGGGAATCTACTTCCTGCTCCCTGGCGCCATCTTGAAGATTACTAATATGGAAGGCACGGCCGCCTCCATGGAGGAACATGGAATGGTGCTGGTCTCCTTCTTTCTTATCTTGACCATCATCATTCAACTGTTCGGCGGCCTCGCCATGATCGTGGGCTATCAGGTGAAGCCGGTTGCTTTCGTTCTAGCCGGGCTTACTCTAGTAATCAGCCTCCTGATGCACGATTTCTGGAATATGCCCTCAGAAACACAGAACTTCGTTAAAAACATGGGCATCATGGCTGGCCTGCTAGTAGCAGCCGGGCTTGGTGCGGGTGGCTGGAGTCTCGATAGCAAGCTTGCTAAACCAAAGTAATATCAGCAGCTTATCGGCAGCACCAGTAAGCGGCGACCTCGATTCTTGACAGCTTCCTGCGCGCCTGCGAAAGTGGCCTTGAATACGGCTCATGCGACACCATCTTAGTGTAAGCAGCTCAGTAACATCAGCTGACTTGAAGATTAGGGCCCGAACAAAATTATCTTCTATGCAGCACGGCGTAAACTAACTTTTAAAATAGGATCAGACACATCATGATAATGGTGCAATCAACTTTCCATCTCGTTTCAGAATCCAAGCCTGAAGCAATCGAATTGATGAAGAACATGGTTCGCCTGTGTCGTCAGGAACACGGCTGCTTGAATTATGAATATTTCGAAGGCCTAACCGATTCCAATCAGGTCGTCCTCTTACAAGAGTGGGAGAATGCAGACTGTCTTCAGGGCCACTATCAAACTGCCCACATGGAAGAGTTTCTGGCGAAGCTAGGCGACTACCTGGAGAGTGAAGTCACGACCCGCAGCTATGCCTCACAGGACGAGCCCAGGGTGTCATCGAAGTCAAATGATGAACTCGCCAAGCCGGAACAGACGATTCACTAACTCTGATTGCCCCCGTATTCTCAACATGCCACCAATAAATCGATCGCAACGTTAGCGCACTACAAGGATTAGTAAATGTTCTACACGTTGCAGGGCGATCAGAAGACTCCCGTTTTCGCTGAAGAAAATACTCGCCTGCTACACTGGAGAACGTCCACGTTCTGGGTCATGTTAGTCGGCTATGTGGGCTATTACATCTGCCGCGGTAATCTGTCTGCCGCCTTTCCACTACTAGAACAAGAATTCGGTTATTCCAATACACAACTCGGTCTGATTGCCTCTCTGTCTGAGATGGCCTACGCCGCCGGTAAGTTCATCAACGGCCCACTGGCCGACAAGATCGGTGGTCGCCGAATCTTTCTCATTGGTATGGCAGGCGCCATATTCTGGAACATCGTCTTCTCGATCTCGGCGAGCCTGACAGCCTTCATCGTGGTGTGGTGCTGCTGTCGCTACTTCCTCTCTATGGGCTGGGGAGGACTCACCAAGACCATAGGCAACTGGTATCCAAGAGAGCGCAATGGCACGGTGATGGGCCTGATTAGCGTCAACTTCCAATTCGGCGGAGTTGCAGCCACTCTGTTCGCAGGATTCTTGGTATCAATGGGCGTGCCTTGGCAGGGAGTCTTCATCTATCCGGCTCTGTTGCTCTCCCTGATTCTTATTTGGTCTTATCTTGCCTCGCGCTCCAGCCCCGCCGACGTAGTACCAGGGGCTATTCCGATTGAGGGTGAATCCTCGAAGGCGCAAATTGCCGACTACGGCGACGAGGAGCATCCACCGGTATCGACTATCATGAAGACGCTGCTGCGACTCCCCATCTACAGGGAATTGCTTGTGTTCAGCTTCCTCACCACCTTGCTGCGCTCAGTGTTCCTGTTTTGGACTCCGAAATTTCTTTTCGACATCGGCCTTGGCGCCAGCTCCGCCATTCTCCGTTCCGCTATATTTCCCCTACTTGGCGTGGCTGGAACCGTTTTCATAGGCTGGTACACAGACCATCATGCGCGCAATGGCGACCGCGCCCGAATGATGTGGATCATGCTCTCCGTACTCGTGTTCTGCATGATAGCCATCTCGGTTCTAAGTGGTGCCAGCGAACCAAACTTCAATCTCATTCTATTCTTCCTGGGTGCCAGCGGGTTCTTCTTACTAGGCCCCTACTCCATGAGCAGCGGTTGTCTCACGCTGGACATCGCAGGCGCAAAAGGTGCAGGTTCCTGTACGGGAATCATCGACGGCATGGGGTATATAGGAGGGGCTATCGCGGCGTTCGCCGCTGGCATACTCTCTGATTATCTTGGGTGGCCACAGGTATTCATGGTGCTATCAGTTTTTGCGGTAATCTCTACACTCAGCGCCTGGATGATGAGCCGAGGCTTTCAAAAGATGGCACGCGAAGCGACTGCCTCGACTCCCCAAGACTGAATCCCTCCTGCTGCGCTTCATATTCCTTAATCTGATTCGTTATATCGCGCACCATGCCATTGGGAATGGGCAGTGTCAGATGGTACTGCGATATCTTCCAGCCCTGCGCGGTGCGAATTAACACCCCGGTACCGCGACTACTGCCATAGCTCTGGCTCAGCAGCGCCTCGTCAAACCAGGCACTAGCCCCATCGGGAGTAATATTGATGCTGCGCTGCTGCGGCGTGTAGACCCAGCCGTTACTGCCGCTGGAATATTAACGAAACTCTGACTTGCCCCAGCGCTCGCGCGCATCGGTACCGATGAAGACACTATCTTCGCGCATCAGATCGAAATAGGTATCCCATTCGCCATTTGCTGCCGCCAGATGATAACTGTCTAACACTCGATTGATGGCATCCAGATCTGACTGCTGTAACTGACCACTCTGCACACAGGCCATCAGACTGGAAGCGACCACAGTTGAAAGGAATAGATTTTTCATAGGCTGATCAGTCCTGGGCTGCCGTCTCAGTTTCTGTTGATTGCTTGCCCTTGTCGAATTCTCCCGCATCGATTCTCGCAAAATAGGCGCTAGCCACCTGTTTTACCTTAGGCGCCAATAGAAGGGTTGAGACCATGGTCGGTATAGCCATAGTCGCATACATGCCGTCGAGCAGATTAATCACTATATCCAGAGAAACAACGGCACCGGCTGTTATCAGTGCCATATAGGCATACATATAATATTTCTCCTTAGACACGCCAAAGAGAAAGCCCATACACTTACTGCCGTAGTACCAATAGGTGAGAATCGTCGTGGTGCTCAATACCATCACCATGATCAACAACAGATAGGCGCCGAAGCCTGGAAACACCTGCTCGTAGGCCTGGGTAGTCATGGTGACACCTATGGCATCTCCCTCCCAGACGCCGGTAACCAACAAAGCCATGGCGGTGCAGGTACAAACTATCAGCGTATCCGCAATAGGCCCTATCATGGCCACCAGGCCCTCTCGCGTGGGCTCGTTAGTCTTCGCCGCGCCGTGGGCAAGAGATTCGGTTCCGATTCCCGCCTCGTTGGAGAAGGCACCACGCTGCACGCCGATCAGGATGACGGCACCAAGCACGCCGCCCGCTGCAGCTTCGCCGCTGAAGGCATCTGTAAGGATGAGCAGAAACATCGCTGGAATTTCAGTGACGTGACTGGCCAGCAGCACCCCTGTTATCAGGAAGTAGAAGATCACCATCGATGGCACCATCTTGCCCGCCACCGCTGACACTCTCTTCACCTTGCCTACCGCAACAGAAAACATGATTACGGCCAGCAGAATACCGGCGGATAGATCGAAGCTGAAATGTTCCTCCGGCGTTGCCAGACCCGCCGGGATCGCAATCACATCGCGCAGTATCTGCACCAGTTGATTGACCTGAAAGATAGGCAGAGTTCCTACCATGCCGGCTATTGCAAACAACCAGGCGAGAGGAAGCCACTTGCGCCCCAGGCCCTCTCGAATCACATACATGGGACCGCCCTGTAGCTTACCCTCGTCGTCCCTGCCCCGGTACATGATCGCCAGGGAGGCGGTATAGAATTTTGTTGAGATGCCAACGATAGCCGTAACCCACATCCAGAACACTGCACCCGGGCCACCGATAGTGATCGCGACGGCAACACCGGTGATGTTGCCCAGGCCCATCGTTCCTGCCAGGGCGGTAGCCAGCGCGCGATAGTGGCTGATGTCTCCGGACACCGAGTCCGAGGGATCGTCATACCTGCCCCGAAGCAAAGCGAAGCTATGGGAGAAATAGCGGAAGTGGCGCAGACGGGAATGCACCATGAAGAAGAAGCCACCGCCCACCAGCAAGATAACCAGCGGCAAACCCCACATGAAACTTGTATAGGCGGCGATTGCCGCTTCGATCGAGTCCATCACAGGACACCGCCCCGTGCTGTCACTACTGCAATTCTAACTGGCAAAGAGATAGGGATTTCCTGCTGCGTAGTATTATGAGTGGTGGAATGCTCGGCACCGCCCATCCATCGGCGATCGTGGCACCGAGCGCTAAACTACTGTGCCTTCGCCGCATCGGACTCTTGCCGACGCGCACCCGCGAGTATCGCCCGCATTGCATAGTTGCCTTCGTGACAGGCGTACTCAAATAAGTCTTCGCCGGTGTACATGGGCATCTCTGCAGTCCATGGCTGGGTATAGAGCTCTGGGTCATCGATGGTAAAACTGTAATGGAGCTTGTCATCGGCGACACGGGAAAAGCGCTCCGTTAGCAGAATATTACTGGAGACGAGTCTCTCTTTAGCCACCTGCCAGGGATTGAAATTCTTGGTCTGCACAATGAGGGTATCTCCCTCATAGTAGCCGATAGAGTCACCTAACCATTTTTCATAGGGCAGGTCTCGAAATTCCTGATCGATGGCTACGATGCGGGCGTTGTGAACCATCTCTGCAAGAAGCACTACATGGGTGGGCGATTGCACGATCTGCATATGATTATTGTACAGGCTGCTCATGAATGGCGCCGTTGAAGCAAAGCTAATCAGACAACGGTCCGACAGTGTTCTGCCTTCGGGCCCATCACTCTGGGCCATGCCCATGGGAAGTTCTTCGCGTTGCGATTGCCGCACCGCTTGCCCGTCTTCACGCCAGGGGATCTTGCCGTCGGGCGGATCGACGATGAGCGAGGTTCGATACTTGCCATTCATCTGTGCCAGCGCATCACCCGGTGTAATCCAGAACCCATTATAGCCACCAACATTCTCCGGCCCGGGCGCTTCCGCACCGGTCGCTTCCAGAAACGCAATAAAATCAGGCGTAGAAACCATCTTATCCAACATGGTCGCCTCGTCTACTTCCAATTCACCCTCATAAACGTCGGCACGCTCAAGACCGGTTCGAGTCTTGTAGTTCCAGACACCCTGCACATCCGGCACGCCAAAGGCTGTCTTGGGCGGGGCATAGTTCTCTGCGGCAAAGACAGCGGGCACAGCTAGGGCCGCAATTATCAGGCTGCTCAGCGCGGTGCTGCGGTAGACGGTTCTCATGGAAATATCCTCAGGTCGAGTGAGTTGGGCCTAAGCCCTGTGAAACTAGCTTAAAGCAGCCTTCCAAGCACTTGCAAGCGACACGACACTGAAGTCACTGCAGGAATCGGCAAAGCTATCGAATATTATCGGCAAAGACGAATTCAGATGGAGGCCGCAAGCCACGTAGATGCTCCACAAAATAGTCCCAACGACGCTTCATGAAATAGCGCCTATTGCCGAAGCCATGACTGGCATTAGGCAGCACCACTAGATCGAAGTCTTTATCGGCATCGATCAATGCGTCGACCACCAGCAGAGTATTCGATGGATGCACATTGGTATCGAGCATGCCATGGGCAAGCAGTAACTTGCCTTGAAGGTTCGCCGCCAGGAGTTGATTCGCCTGATTGTCATAGTTCGTCGTAACCACGGGCTCACCGTCAGTTGAGCTATTCTCCGGGAAGGTCTGCAACAGGCCTTGCCACTTCTCACCCCAGTCATCCTCATAGTTGCGATTGTCGTGATTGCCCGCACCCGACACCGCAACCTTGTAGAAATCCGGGTAACGAAGAATTCCCGCGGTCGAAGCAAAGCCGCCCCCAGAATGCCCCCAGATGCCGACTCGATCGAGATCCATCCAAGGGTTTCCGGCCCCTAACTGTCGAATGCCTTCGACCTGATCCGGCAAACCACTATCGCCCATATTTCCATAGTAGGCGTCGTGGAAGGACTTCGATCGCCCAGGCGTACCCATAGCATCCAACTCCACAACGATGAATCCAAGCTCGGCCAGAGACTGCTTGTCGCCGCGTGAGGCACGAAACGATCGCGTACCTACGCTACCGCTTTGTGGCCCGGGGTACAGATAGTTCAGCACTGGATAGGACTTCGCCTCATCGAAGTTTGAGGGCTTGTACAGCAGACCATAGATGTCGGTGATCTGGTCCCTGGCTTTCACGACAAAAGGTTCAGGCGCCACCCAGCCAATTGCCAGCAGGGCGCTAATATCAGTCTCTTCAAGAGCCATCTGCAGCTCGCCAGACTTGTTACGCACAACGGCGACGGCGGACACAGTAGGTGTCGAGTATACATCGCTGAAATACTCAGCCGAATCGGACCAGCGAATTTGATGATTTGCAATCTCGGGTGTCAGGTTCACCAGCTGCGAGCCATCGAAGTTGACACGATAGAGATATTGAAAATACGGATCGCCACTCTCTCGATTCGAGCCGAGGAAGTAGATCTGCTCATTATCCAGGTCAACCTGCTGTATCTGCAGCACCGCCCAGTTACCTTCGGTGATGCGCCTCTTCAACGCGCCTGTCTGTAAATCGTGAAGATAGAGATGACCCCAATTGTCCTGCTCGGAGAACCAGATGAATTCGTTTCGCTGGGGAAATACGCGCCAATTTTCGCTGTTGTATCCCGACTCGTAGTAGGTAGCGACTTCCTCGCGATGGACCGCACGCACCGCCCCTGTCTGTGGGTTGGCAATCTGTAATTGCGCTATCTTGTGATCCCGCGATGAGGAGACAAACGACAGCGTCTCGCCGTCCTCACTCCACTCTACATCCAGAAACACACCGCCTCTGCCAGCAATATGATCGCTGGTAGTAGACCGATGGGGGTCCGGTGGCATGTTTAACCTGACGATTCGCGGCTCCTGCTCAAGATGAATCACAATTCTCTCGATCATGAAAATATAATCATCTCCGGGCAGCGGATACTTCCAGGCATCTAGATCGCCATGGCCAACCTGGGTGGACCAAAGATACATCTCTTTGACGTTTCTGCCATCGTGGCGGAACGTGGCGATCTTCGCGGAATCTGGCGACCACAGAAGAACCGGACCATCATCTCGCAGCCAACCTGCATTATTGGTTGCGTAGCCATAGTCTTGCTCACCATCGAAGGTTAGCTGTGTCAGTGCATTACTCGCCGTATCTCGAACCCATAGATTGTGCTCATCGATAAACGCCGCCTTGCTTCCATCGGGAGAAAGATATTCGTTGGGGGGAGTTTCGGCCAACTGATTCAGGGTGTAACTGTCAAGCTCTAGCGTGTAGCTGCGCCCAGCGTAATCAAAGTCGAGTTGACCTGAAGACTCTGACAGCTTAATGCGCGATAGGCTCAGGTCGTCTGCATCTACATCATCTGCATAGTCTGCCAGGGCTGAAGCCAACCTAGCGTTATCGAACAGTGGTGACTTCTGCCCTGTCTGCACATCCGCCAACACAGTTTCAGAACCGCTCCCCGTCGAGCGCCTGTAGATCAAGCGATCGGAGTCCTGCCAGTATTGAGCGAGAATATTGCCACTGACCAGATCCGCCGTGTTAACGCCCAGAAAGCTCTGCGCCCGCTCATAATCGGCGACCGTTATCGTCTCTGCCCCTTCTGCCAAGGGGACTGCGCCACCTGACTCGCTTGTTGCGCTGGGGCCACAGGCCTGAACAACGGCAAGGAAAAGCATTGCTAGCAAGCTACGTCTTAGCGCTTGGGTCATCTTGGTAGGCCTCTTTGCTATAGATAAGCACTCCGACTCTAAAGAAGCGCGTCCAATATTAAATCAACCGATTCGATGAGTCGTTGATCTCGAGGCCGCAGGTCTGGGGTGAACTCGACACCGGTTAGATGCTGAAGACCAAGAATATACCGTACCGCGATTTCATTAGCCTGTTCGTCAGAGAATTGCTGATCCTTCTCCTTCACCATACCTCGGGCAAATTCTTTTGAGAATGAAACCGGTTTGCCATCTCTATGCAGAACATCACCATTATCGTCCAGGCGCCAGAAACGCGAAGAGTCCATGGTATAGAGCTCGTCTGCCGCCACTATCTTGCCTTCGCTGTTAATGCCGTGCTCGGTCTTGGTATCAACCAACACCATGCCGCGCTCGGCCAGATACTGAGAGATCATGCCGAAGGCCATTAGAGACGAGTTTCTGATTTGATTGTACTGAGCCTGAGTACATACGCCGCTGTCGATTAGCGACTGCGCATCGGTTGTTTTGTCGACCTTATCTTTGGTGCTGGGCGTATCCATCACGTAGGGCAGAATACCGTTGGGTTTTAGTTCGGCGATGGCCATCTCGTGACCGGCATAGTGCAAAACACTCTCCCCTGCGTCCTTGGCAACAAGCCAATGCTGGTAGAGCGATGTAGAGGTGGAGCTCTCCGCCATAAATAGCCGCAGCACATTCTCCAGACTTACCAGATTGAGGTTCTCGGCCGGTATCACCGTAGAACTCGGTAGCAGGCCCTCTACCTCGAATTGCGAGGAGCCCAACACATCGACCACTAGACGAAGCATGTGATCATGATTAAAGGCTAGAACCTGGTCTTTGAAAGGAATCGCACCCCGGTTAACGTCATGTGTCGAGATTCGATTATTGCGAAACATTAAGCGCAGAGGCACGCCCGCCGCAGTCACAAGACCCTCTGCGAACACAGAATCTGACACTTTACCTTCTAATACGGTGGCTCCACTCAGGCGAGGTAATTCCCCATCATCGATCAACTGCTGAATGGGACGGCCTTCATTAACGGTGCTGCCATGTTCGGCAACTAATTCACGGATTTGCTTCTCGTCTAACATCGGTTTTATCACTATGCTCTATAAAAATGAATTGAGGATCGAAGAATAAGTGAATCGGTGAGGGACTACAAGATTGCTGCGAATGGGGCTGAGCCGTACTACATAGAAACGGATTATTGTGAGCGACTACGGCGCACGAAAGAGGTGCCATTGGCTCGAATGGCTAGAACGAGAGGGAAAGAAAAATTGGTGCCGCCACCAAAAGTCGCAACTTCTAGAGAGTGGACCTGCTGATTCGACAGGCGAAAGCGTTAACTTGAAATAG
>Ga0209309_10002553_pt1 | contig 16468 bp, 15 predicted proteins | sample COGITO_mtgs_1204_2_FD_184807 | JGI IMG/M metagenome (GOLD analysis project Ga0209309, IMG submission 184807) | Pelagic marine microbial communities from North Sea - COGITO_mtgs_120412 (SPAdes) (version 2) | ecosystem: Environmental > Aquatic > Marine > Epipelagic ... | reverse complement strand
TCGCCCGCCTGATGGGGGAGCGATACGGCCGCAATCCGCACATCGCGGCATGGCAAATCGACAATGAATATGGCTGCCACGATACGGTCGTCAGCTATTCCGATGCGGCCTGCGATGCGTTTCGCGCGTGGCTGGCTGAGAAATACGGATCGATCGAGGGCCTGAATTCGGCGTGGGGCAATGTGTTCTGGTCTATGGAGTACCGCCATTTCGGTGAGGTGTTCCTGCCCAACCTGACGGTGACGGAACCGAACCCCAGCCACGTTTTGGACTTTATGCGGTTTAGTTCGGATCAGGTGGTGGTGTTCAACAAGGCGCAGGTTGATGCGCTGCGCCCGCTGGCCGATACGCCGCTGATCCACAACTATATGGGCCGTACGGTCGAGTTTGATCACTTCGCCGTCGGTGCCGATTTGGACGTCGCCAGTTGGGACAGTTACCCGCTGGGCTTTCTTGAGGATCGCTCGGATCGGGGGGATGCGTGGAAACAGCGGTTTGCCCGCAGCGGCGACCCGGATTTCCAGGCGTTTCACCACGATATTTACCGCGCCGTGGGCAAGGGCCGCTGGTGGGTGATGGAGCAACAGCCCGGCCCCGTAAACTGGGCGCCGCACAATCCTGACCCCGCGCCGGGGATGGCGCGTTTATGGGCATGGGAGGCATTTGCCCACGGAGCGGAGGCGGTTTTGTATTTCCGCTGGCGTCAGGCACCGATGGCGCAAGAACAGCTTCATTCCGGAATGTTGCGGCCAGATAGCGTTGCTGCCCCCGCGTTGGGTGAGGCGGCGCAGGTCGCGGCCGAGCTGGATGGAATGGAGCTGGAAACCGGCACTGCGCCAGTCGGACTTGTCTTTGATTATGAGAGCGCGTGGGCGTGGAAGGCACAGCCGCAGGGCGCGGAATTTGATTATTTCCGCCTCGTGTTTGATTTCTACCGTGGTTTGCGCCGCTTGGGGTTGAACGTTGATATCATCCCGCGCGACTGCACCGACCTAAGCCCATGGAAAATGGTCGTGGTGCCGGGTCTGTTGCACTGGGGGGCGCTGTCAGATGCGCTGGAGGCGTATGAGGGCGTGGTTGTCGCCGGACCGCGCTGTGGGTCGAAAACCGCTGATATGCAGATCGCGCTGCCGCTGGGGCCGAACTTGCCCGGTGTTTCCGCCACCGTCGCGCGGGTGGAGACACTGCGTGCCGATACGCCCGTTTTGCTGCCAGAGGGCGGTGCCTACCAATTCTGGCGTGAAGTGTTGGAGGGCGACGCGCTGGAGCTTGCCTATGACGGTGTGACCGCGCGCGTTGGATCAGCGCAGCGGCAATATCTGGGTGGATGGCCAGATGACACAGCGATGCACCGCATATTAGGTGACGCCGCGGTTGAGGCTGGGCTGGAAACGCTGGACCTGCCGGATGGGCTGCGCGTGCGCGATGCGGGCAAGTGGCGGTTTGCCATCAACTACGCTGATCGTGACTGGAAATTGGGCAAGCACATTGCGGGCGCCCCATCCGGGCGGATCGGGGCGCATGACGTCAGTTGGTGGCTGCGCTAGGGCTATTCCTCGTCCAGTGCGTATTTCTGGCGCAACATTTCCAGTGCCATGACCGAGCCATATTGGGTTTCGAGTTGCAAACGCTCCTCATCCCGGCGCCGGAATTCTGCGATCAGATCGTCGCAGATTTCGGCGTCACCCAATTCCTCAAGCCCGCGACGGGCGAGGACCAGCGCGCTCTCGAATGTCTCACGGATGACGAAATCCGCACCGGCGGCGCGCATCAGGTTTTCCGAGAACCGGTCATAGGTGTCGGCAAAGATGCGCAGGTCCGGGAACCGCTCACGCAGTTTTTCCACGGTTTCGACTGCTCCGTTTCGATCATCGATGCACAGGAACAGCATGTCTGCGTCGCCGGCGCCCGCGCTTTCCAGAATGTCCAAGCGGCGGGCGTCACCAAAATAGATCCGCGTACCAAAGGTTTCGGCGATCCGAATCCGACGGGGCGAATTGTCGATGATCGTGACCTCGATCTCGCGCATTCTGAGCAGACGCGCAATGATCTGCCCGACGCGGCCAAAGCCTGCGACGATAACGCGGGTCGGCTCCGATGCCTCGGGTGAGGGCATGCCGTCGGTGTCCTCATCCTCGTCACGCGCCAGGCTCCGCTCCGCCAGGGCAACGGCACCCGGGGTGACGACCATGGATAGGGTCACGATGGCAGAAAGGATCGCAGGAACAGTGCCGCCCATAATGCCGCCAACTGTGGCGAGCGATACCATCACGAAGGCAAACTCACCGCCCTGGCCAATCGTCACCGCGATCCGCAGTGCATCCGCGTGGGAGGATCGAAACAGACGTGACAGACCATACAGGATCGCGGCCTTCACTGCGAACAGGCCCAACGCGCCGCCAATCACGATCCACCAGTAATCCGCGATCAGGGACCAGTTCAGCGTCATGCCAAAGCCCATGAAGAACAGGCCCAACAGCAATCCACGGAAGGGTTCGATGTCCGTCTCCAGTTGGTGGCGAAACTCGCTTTCGGCCAACAATACGCCCGCGATGAACGCACCGAGCGCCATGGACAGGCCCGCAGCGTTCATCAGCAGCGCCGCGCCGATCACGAGGAGCAGGGCCGCCGCAAGGAACAGTTCATTCGAACCAGTCGCCGCAATGACGCGGAAAAACGGGCGCATCAGATAGCGGATCGTGATGTAGAGCGCCACGACAGCGCCGAGCGCGATGCCCGCTTGCACCCAGACGCTGCCCTCGGTTATGGTTGCCGGGCCTAGGAACGCGACCAGGGTGAATAGGGGAACAATGGCGAGATCTTGCGCCAGGAGGATCGAGAAGGCGCGGTCGCCGTAGGGCGCGTTCAGGTCCTGCTTTTCCCGTAGGATTTGCACTCCGAACGCGGTTGAGCTGAGCGCCAGTGCGCCACCTGTCACGATCGAAATGGGGACGGACAGGCCGATAAGATAGCAAAACCCTGCGATTACCGCGCCACTCAGGACGATTTGCAGCGTTCCAAGCCCGAAAATATCGGATCGCAGCCGCCATAGGCGGGCAGGTTTGAGTTCGAGGCCAATGATGAACAGCAGCAGCACGACGCCAAATTCTGCGAAGTGCAAAATCCCCTCAACATCGCTGAACAGGCCCAGTCCGAACGGACCAATGACCGCACCGGCGGCGAGGTATCCTAAAACGGACCCAAGCTTTAACCGGTTAAAGATCGGCACCGCGATTACCGCAGCCCCCAGAAAAATCGCAGCGGACAGCAATAGGGGGTCTGTAGCGGCTTCGGTGGCCATCGGCCCCTCCTGCAAACGGGTTAGATTCAACCCTAGCGCCAGTGCAGGTCGCCCTCAACTGTACATGAGAGCGGGACAGCCATGTTTGTGATGTTTAGCTTGCGCGGATCAGTCCGAGAGCATTTTCGATATGCGTCGGGATAGTCGATAGGGGAATGCCAGCGTCGCGGATCGTTTCCACAATTTGGGAACGGGTCATCCCCGCGAGGCGCCATGTTGGCACGCCAGTCGCGGCAGATATCTCCGCAAGGACACCAGTATTGTGACCCGTAAGGATCGTGGTGACCATCCGCAAAATAGATTGAACGATAAGCATCTGATTCCCTCCACTTTCTATCTTACGATGTGTGTACACACAGTGACAACTGCAAGGGGTGGGGCATTTCACCTCACACGAGATCCTTCGGTATAGCAAAATGCTGAAAATTGCACGACTTGAATGAGATCTTGGACCATTTCCCGATATCTACCGTCAGTACTGCCACACCCGCCGTGGGAAAGTGGGTGAAGGCACGCGCACAATTCGGACTGATACGACCGTCCGACAGCTTGCGCGCAAAGGCGCTGACGCCGGGTTGGTGCCCGACAATCGCGACAGTATCCACCTTTGCATCTGTTTCGCGCAGGACGTTCAGCATGGTGTCAGGATCGGCCATATACAGGCCCTTATGCACCGTCCCCTCAACCGGACCGAGTATTTTCTGCATTCGGGTCCAGGTTTCAGCCGTGCGCACAGCGGGTGATATCCACGCAGCTTGCGGGACTGCGTCCAGCTCCGCGATCTGTGCTGCCATCAAGCTGGCCGACAGGCGACCGCGCTGATTTAGCGGACGGGCGATGTCCTCCTGATCCGGATCGGACCATGAAGACTTGGCGTGGCGGATCAAAACGATTCTTTTCATGAGGTAATTCCGGTTGAAAACAGTGTCACAATCAAGGCTTTTGACCCAAAAACGCACGCATATGATGCGCGCCGTGGTCGGGTGGCAGGGCAAACTGCGTCCCTACAGGGCAGGCATGTCGCACCAAGCAGCCGGTTCGGCAAGCTATTCCGTCTGGCGAGGCAACATGCGCGCGGCATGCCGCGACATCGTAGGCACCATCACCCAGCGCACCGACTGGGCAGGCCGTCACGCACGGCTTTGCGCATGTGGGGCAGGGATTGGGCTGTGCATCTGGCAGCGGATGGCGGCCCCTTTGGCGCAATGCGCCGCGAAACGAAATCCACAACCCCATCTGGTGGTGAACCAGCGGGCCAACGGGCGATTGCCAGATTTGCCCACTGTGCATCGCCCATGTCAGAAACGGTGCCCAAGGTGGTCCGCCAAAGGGCAGAACCGCCTGTGCATCGCAGGTGTCGGCGATCAGCGGCATAATGCGAGCCGACCAGCGATCAACGCGGTCGGGCAGGCCGTCCAGTGACTCCGGTTGAGTTGCGAGGTGCGCCCAGAACCTCCGGGTATCAGGTGCCAATAGCCACAGGGTATCGTCGCCATCGTGAACACCAGCGGTCACCAGCAAACTGTGCCGGGCGGCCACGGTGGCGATACGGTTCATCCGCTACGCCTTGATCAGGGTTCCGGCGCCATGTTCGGTGAACAGCTCCAGCAGGCAGGCATGGGGCGCGCGCCCGTCTAGAATGACAACTGCGCCAACGCCTTGTTCCATCGCGTGCAGGGCTGTTTCGGTTTTGGGGATCATCCCGCCAGAAATAACGCCCTCATCCGTCAGGCGGCGCACATCGGCCGGGGTCAGGCGGGTTACAACGTCGCCATCCGCGTCCTTGACGCCTGCAACGTCGGTCAGTAGCAGCAGGCGATCTGCCTTCATCGCGCCGGCCAGCGCACCGGCTGCGGTGTCGCCGTTGATGTTAAATGTCTCGCCATTGCGACCGGTGCCGATGGGGGCCACGACGGGGATGAAATCGCTTTCCACGAACAGCTTCAGCACGCCGGGGTTGATCTCAACCGGTTCACCCACAAAGCCCAGATCAAGCACCTGCTCGATATTGCTCTCAGGATCCTTGCGGGTTTTCGTGGCCTTTTCACAGACGATGAGGTTGGCATCCTTGCCACAAATACCGACAGCGCGGCCGCCCTGATCGTTGATTGCTTGCACGATCTGTTTGTTGATGCGGCCGGCCAGAACCATTTCGACCACTTCGACCGTGGCTTCATCGGTCACGCGTTTCCCGTCGACGAATTCCGACTTGATGGCGAGGCGTTCGAGCATCTGGCTGATTTGGGGACCGCCACCGTGAACCACGACGGGGTGCACGTTGCACTGTTTCATCATGACGATATCGCGCGCAAACCGTTCCATGGCCGTATCGTCGGACATGGCGTGGCCGCCGAGTTTTACCACTACGGTCGCGCCGTCATAGCGTTGCAGGTAGGGCAATGCTTCGCTGAGTGTGCGAGCAGTGGCAAACCAGTCCTGCTTCATCGCGGTTGATTTTTCCATGATGTCCATCCCCAACTCTTACTTCAGGCCCGCGATGATCGCGCGCAATGTATCGACCCCATCCCCTTTGTCCGAGGAGGTCAGTATGATTTCCGGATATGCCGTCGGATGCTTGGCAATCGCCACGCGGGTGCGTTCGATGGATTCCTCCAGCTCGACCGCGCGGGGCTTGTCGATTTTGGTCATCACGGTGTGAAAGGGAACCGCCGCACGATCGAGGACGGTCATGATTTCCTCATCGACTTCCTTTGCGCCGTGACGACTGTCGATCAGCAAAAACACACGGCGCAGAGTTTGACGGCCCGCCAGATAGTTTTTCAGCAGGGCCTGCCATTTCGCAACCACGGCGACGGGCGCCTTGGCGTAGCCGTAGCCGGGAAGATCGACCATGTAATGCGTATCGGCCAGCGAGAAGAAGTTAATCTCCTGCGTGCGGCCGGGTGTGTTCGAGGTACGTGCCAGCGCCTTGCGCCCGGTCAGGGCGTTGATCAGGCTGGATTTGCCGACGTTCGAGCGGCCTGCCATGCAGAACTCCATGCGGTCAGCAGGCGGCAGGCCGTCCATCGCGACCACGCCCTTCACGAACTCGCACGGTCCCAGAAACAGCGAGCGGCCTGTGGACAGAGCCTCTGCGGTAGGGGTTTCGGCCAGTGGGAAACGGGGGGTCATGCGTGATAGCCTTCCAGAATTGTCTAGGTCACGCCCGGATCGGCGCAACAGTGACTGCCGGAATACTTCATGCAGCGCACAGGTGCGAGATCAAATCGCGCGGTGTAACGCGCCGATATCAGCGGCGCGGATCGCATTTACGTTACGGGTGATCTTTTCCAACGGCCAATCCCACCATGCAACGTCCAGCAAGGCGTCGATTGTGGCAGCGTCGAACCTGCTGCGGATCAGTTCGGCGGGGTTGCCCGCGACGATTGTGTACGGGGCCACGTCCCGCGTCACCATCGCGCCTGTGGCAATAATCGCCCCCGCGCCGATGGTCAGGCCCGGCATGATTGTGGCGTCGCGCCCGATCCAAACGTCCGAGCCGATCACCGTATCGCCGCGCCACCCCTCGGCCCATGTGGCGGGATCGAATCCTTCATCCCAGCCATGGCCGAAAATATTGAACGGAAAGGTCGAAAACCCGCCCATCGCGTGGGCGCCGCCGTTCATGATGAACCGGGCACCCGTCGCGATCGCACAGAATGATCCGATGCGCAGACGGTCACCGATGAAGTCGAAATGGTAGAGGACGTTCCGCGTGAAGAAATCCTCGGAATGCTCGGCGTCATCGTAATAGGTGAAATTACCGACGTCGACATTGGCGCGACCGGCGGCCAATGGTTTGAGGAACGCGATGCCGGGTGCGGCTGCTAGCGGGTGCAGAACGTCAGGATTTGGTCCCGTCATATACCGTAGCCTCATCACCGATTTTAATTTCGCCGCCTTGCACGCAGACCGAATATACACCGAAGTCGTGGTGATCCCAGCCCTGTTTCAGGACATCCAGCAGGTTCAAATCGGTCCGGCCGTGGTCAGGATTCGCATGGGTTGCGCGGCAGCGGGTGTTGCGCTCCCGAATTTCCAGCACTGCGGAGCCGATGCGCATCCGCTTGCCGATCCAGTCCCACTCTTGCCACGGCTGCGCGCCGTCCAGCCAGATGTTGCCGCGAAACCTGCGCTGGTCCAGCGGGGCGGAGGCTGCTGCGCCTAGCGCCTCACGCGAGGCATTTGTCAGGATGGAGATGGATGGAAAGGGGGCATCGGTCATGCCGTGCTCGGTCGCTGTGACCAAGCGTTCGGGCGTTGGGCGGTTGTCGGGGTAGAGCGGCTTGATCCACTCGATCAATTCCGTGCCCTGCGCGGGTAGGTTAATCCGTAAGTCGGGGCGATCCGGATGTGAGAAGGTGAAGGTATCGCCGTCCTGCCGTGCCGTGACGGCCATCAGCGTTCCAGCCTTTGCGCCGCGTACAAAATTGCGGCAGGAGGCCCATTCGCCTGTCGTCTCGGCACCTTGCTGTGCAATGGCGAAGGCGCGATCTCCGGGCAGGCACGTGCCCGCCCGGAGTGTTGTTGAGTGCAGTGTTTCCGCCCCGACGCCCTTGACAGGGTGACGCCACAGGGCAGAAACCCGCATCATTTCACGTCTTTTTTCTTGCTGAACTTCGAGCTGATGTTGCCGAGGAAATCGACCTTCACCCCTTGGCTGCGCATGATCAGATACTGCTGCGTGAACGTGATCGTGTTGTTCGCAACCCAGTAGATGACCAGACCAGCGGCAAAGCGGCCCAGCATGAACATGAACACGAATGGCAGCCACGCGAAGATCATCGCCTGTGTCTTGTCGGCGGGGGCCGGGTTCAGTTTCTGCTGCATCCACATGGTGATGCCCATCAGGATCGGCCAAACGCCAATCGACACGATTGCAAAGAAGCTGGCAGGATCGGGTGCATCGAACGGCAGCAACCCGAACAGGTTCATCCACGATGTTGGGTCCGGTGCGCTGAGATCCTGAATCCAGCCAAAGAATGGCGCCTGACGCATCTCAATCGCGACAAACAGCACCTTATACAGCGAGAAGAAGATCGGGATCTGTAGCAGGATCGGCAGACAGCCCGCAGCGGGGTTTACCTTTTCCTTTTTGTACAGCGCCATCATTTCCTGCTGGAGCTTGGATTTATCGTCGCCTGCCTTTTCCTTGATGATCTCCATCTCGGGCTGAAGCTTTTTCATCTTCGACATGGAAACGTAGGATTTATAGGCCAGCGGGAACAGCAGAGCCTTGATGAACAGGGTCAGCAGGATGATCGACACACCGAAGTTGCCGATGAAGCCGTTAAACACCGCCAGCAGCCAGTGGATCGGCTTGGTCAGGAAGAAGAACCAGCCCCAATCGATCGAGTCCACGAACCGCTCAACGCCAAGGCTTTCCTCGTACTGGGTCAGCAGGTCGCGCTCCTTCGCACCGGCGAACAGGCGTGTGGTGTTGTCAGCGTTCGCGCCGGCTGCAACCTGAATCACGGGCATCCGAACCTGCGTGGAATAGGATTCTGTGCGGGGGGAATAACGGACAACGGATGTGAAGGGGCCTGCCTCTGGGATCAGGGTCGTCATCCAGTATTTGTCAGTGAAGCCGATCCAGCCCGCGGTCTGCACGTCCACAACATCGACGTTGGCGTTTTCGCGCACGTCGAAGTCATTGTCGGGCATGTCGTCATAGTCGATTTCAGCGATTTCGCCGTCGTTCTCACGCACCACACCCTCATGCAGGATGTAGAAACCGATCGTCTCAGGCTCGCCGATGCGGTCAATAATGCCGTATGGATACATGCGAACCGTCGTATCGGTGGTGTTCTGGACGGATTGCGTCACGTCGAACATGTAGTTGTCGTCAACGCTAAACGTCTTGCGGAAAATCAGGCCGTTGCTGTTATCCCAAGCCAGTGTGACGGGGGTGGATGGCGTCAACGTATCGCCGCTCTCGACCTCCCAAACGGTCGTTGCGCCGGGAACCTGTTCCGCGGGCAATCCGCCTGCGGGGGCCCAGCCGTGTTGGACGTAATAGGCAGCAGGGCCGCCAGCCGGGTTCAGCAGCGTGACGGTGTCACTATCCGGGTCCAACGTCTCGCGATAATCGGTCAGGTGCAGATCGTCGATCCGGCCACCGGTCAGCGATAGGGAACCGCTGAGGCTGGGCGTCTGGATGGTCACGCGCTGCGCGCTGGTTAGCGCCGCCTCGCGATTTTCGGCAATCGGTGCGTCGATCCCCGGAACGCCCAGCGATCCTGCTGGTGCGCCATCAGTGACATCGCCCAGGATTTCCTGCTGAACAGCTTGTTGTTCAGCGGTTAGCGGCGTCTGTTCTGCTGGCGGGAACAAAATTGTCCAGCCAAGCAGCACTGCGAGGCTGAGCCCCATTGCCAGGATCAGATTTCTATTATCGTCTTGCATGCAAAGTAGCCCCTGCGCGGCAGATATGGACGGGATGCAGGCGTTCAACAGGTCACATGGCTAAAGGTCAAGGGCTTTCCCCCGATCCGGTCCCGCGTAACGCGCCGCTAAACGACCCTACGCGCCCGCATCCGACTGTGATTTAGAACTCGATGTTCCGTCAGCCACAGCACCGAATCCTCGAACGCCATGGGGCGGGCAATGTTGTATCCTTGCAGCGAATGACAGCCTAATGCGATCACTTTGGCACGTTCTTCGGCGGTTTCCACGCCCTCCGCGATTGTATCGACCCCCAGTGCCGAGGCCATTCTGACCATCGCATCCGCCATCGCGGACAGATCCTCACGCTGATCAATATTTGTGACAAAGCTACGGTCGATTTTTATCCGGCATGCGCAAAACCGATGGATATTCGCAATCGAAGCGTGGCCTGTGCCGAAATCATCCAGCTCAATCGAGAAGCCCGCCGCGGCCAAACTGCGGATTGTGCGGACCGCCAGTGCGTTATCATTTTCGACGGCGACGGTTTCAACCACCTCCAGCGCGAGGCATTCGGGCAGCAGGTTGCGACGCTCAAGCGCCCATTTGATCCGATCAGCCAACATCGTATCCGCCAGTTGCGCGGCGGAATAATTGACCGCCACATGTGGCACGGTAAATCCGGCGGCGGCCCAGCCCTGCCACGCGTCGAGCGCCTGATCCAGGACCGTCGCGCCGATCTGGTCTGCCAGCCCCATTTCCTCGGCCAGTTGCAAGAACAGACCAGGTGCCAGCAATCCGCGGGTGGGATGGCGCCAGCGGATCAGGGTCTCGAACCCCGACACCTCACCGTTGTCCGCGCGGATCTGTGGCTGGAAGAAGGCGACGAGCTCGCCCTTTTCCAGCGATTGGCGGAGCTCCCGTCCGAGGGCGTCGCGCAGGGTGAATTCCTCGAGCATTGCATGGGTGAACAGCCGCACCGGACCACCATCGCCGTTCACTGCGGCGTGCAGCGCGATGTCAGCGCGCACGCTCAACGATTCGGCGTCTGTGGTGCCGTTGGCGGACCACACCGCGCCGATCACGCAGTCGATCAGCCGCTGGCCGCCGGGAAGGTCGTATACCTCACGCACGGTGCGGCGCAGATCGGCGGCCTTAACCGCCAGATCTTCGGCGCAAGTGACGCTATCGGCGAGAATTAGAAATTCATCCCCCCCGATTCGCGCCACGAATTCCCTTTCACCGATGATTGCAGACAGGCGGTGCGCTGTTTCGATCAGCACCTGGTCGCCAGCCTCGTGCCCCATTTCCTCGTTTATTGTGCGGAACTGGCACAGGTTCAGGTGAATAACGCCTACGCTGACCTTCCTGCGGCGCGAGATCTGGTGATCTATCAGCTCCGCAGCGCGGGTCCGGTTTGGCAATCCGGTCAGACGATCATGGCCGGCCGTGTGTTTTAACGCGTCCTCCAGTGCGCGGGCGTGGTGCGTTCCATCTACGACGGTTCGGGACAGCGGGCGCAGGACGAACAGCCACGACAGCAGAATCGCAGTGAGCATGATGATTGATGATAGGCCTAGCGCGATTTTGATCTGATCCCGTGCGGATTTCGCATCGCGCAGCAAGGCATTGGTCCAATTATCCATTGTACCGCGTAAGTTACTATCAATTAGCACTCGCGTTTGCTCGGCAATATCCATTGACGGTTGTCCCAGTATCGGGTCGCGGATCAGGGCTGCCAAGGCCAGTAGTTTTGCAAAATTGTATTCTAGGGATGCGGCAACAGCTTGCGGTGCCTCTGCTATGCCGCTGTTGTCCAACAGTTGGTGTCGCGCCGCCAGCGCCGCCGTTGCGCTGTCCAGCTCTTGCACCAAGGCACCCCGATCCGCGCCATGGGATGCCGCGGACAATCGCTGTGCGATCATGCCGTAGGCGTGCAAATCGGACATCTGGCGTTCAATCAAAATCTGCTGTGTTGAAATACGATCGATGCGGTTCAGCTGATCCAGGACTGCGACCACCTTTACGCCGGTCAGTACCAAGATGATGATAATTCCCGCAGCACCCAACACGGTTGCGCGCCGTGAAATCTGCTCACCCAGCCAAACTTTTCCAATTGATCGTGACACTGAGCCCCTCCAGCAGATGGGGTGATCTATGCGCTGTGTTTGTTGCTATCCCCTTAACTTCGGGCGGAAACGAAAAAAGGCCGGGAGTTTAATCCCGGCCCAATCACAATAATATTGCGGACGATCAGTCGTCGTCGTCGTCGCCATTGCCTGCGGGCAAGTTGAACAGGCTGTCTGCGTCGGGCAGAGCCTCCTTACGCTCAGGCGCATCGGCTGCGGTGTCGGAGAAGGTGAAGCTTTCCAGCCCCTCCATCGCGGACGGGATGCGTGGCTCGGATGACAAGCTTTGATCTGTGCTCATCAAACGCAGCTTTTCGTCGTCGGTCAGGGCGGTGCCGTCCTTGACCTTCTTGGCCATTGCTTTGGCAACTGCAGCGTCCAGTTCGACCTGACGGCACATGCCCAAGGCGACGGGATCAACCGTTTGGATGTTCGCGATGTTCCAGTGGCTCCGCTCACGGATCGACTGGATCGTTGGCTTGGTTGTGCCGACCAGTTTGGAAATCTGGCCGTCGCTCAGCTCCGGATGGAACTTGACCAGCCATGCGATTGCCGACGGGCGATCCTGACGCTTGGACAGCGGAGTATAGCGCGGACCCTTGCGTTTTTGCTCACCATCGGCGGCTGCGTTGTATTTCAGTTGCAGCTTCGCCTTGGGGTTTTCCTCGCAGCGCGTGATCTCGTCCTGCGTCAACTGGTTGTTGACGATAGGATCGAAGCCTTTGATCCCGACAGCGACCTCGCCGTCAGCAATGCCCTGAATCTCAAGATCGTGAAGGCCGGTAAAATCTGCGACCTGCTTAAAGCTGAGTGTCGTGTTGTCCACCAGCCAGACGGCGGTGGCTTTCTGCATGATAGGAAGCGCCATGTCGTGCCTTTCAGAAAACTGCAATCCTCTCCCGTGCCGAGAAATCGGTTGGCCGGGGCCGCAGTCCGTTTCCGTTTGGGGAATTCCGACAGTATATAGGGGTTACACGAAGAAGGATAAAGAGGTTTCGACATGCGCTGGTTTCTGGCCCTTATGATGCTTGCACTGCCCGCTCAGGCGCAGGATCGCGCGGGGGTGTTTGATTACTACGTTCTCAGCCTCAGCTGGTCGCCGTCGTGGTGTGCCGGAACGGGTGATGCGCAGGGATCACCGCAGTGTGACCGGTCGCTGGGATTCGTGCTGCACGGGCTGTGGCCGCAGTATGAGGCAGGCTGGCCAGATTACTGCGATACGTCGCAAGGTGATCCATCACGCCGCCAGACCGGCCAAATGTCTGATATTATGGGAACCGGCGGTGCGGCGTGGCATCAGTGGCAAAAGCATGGCCGCTGTTCAGGGCTGAGCGCGACCGAGTACTTCGATCTGTCGCGTGAGGCGTATGAGAGCGTCGAGCGCCCCGACATTCTGCGCCAAGTGCGTGAAACGCTGCGCCTAGACCCGTCGGTTATTGAGGCCGCGTTTCTAGAGTCGAATGATGAGTTAGAGCCGGACGGTGTGACCGTGACCTGCCGTGACAATCGTATTCAAGAGGTTCGCATCTGCCTAACGCGCGATCTGGAACCACGTCGCTGCGGGCGCGACGTGATCCGGGATTGTTCGTATACGGCCAGCTTACCGCCGATGCGCTGATGCTCAGGGAACCAGAACGATCTTTCCGACATGGGCCGAGCTTTCCATGTAGGCGTGCGCCTTGGATGCATCTGCTAATGGAAAGGTCGAGTCCATCACGGGTGCAATCGTGCCTGCGTTGAGCAGGGGCCAAACCTCACGCTCTACCGCGCGGGCCAGATCGGCCTTCACCAGATCGCTGCGCGGGCGCAGGGTTGATCCGGTCAGGGTCAGCCGCTTTACCATGACCTGTGCGAAGTTCACCTCCGCCTTGGGGCCACCTAGGAAAGCGATCATGGCGAGGCGGCCATCCTCGCCCAAGGCTTTGATATCGCGCGGAATATAATCACCGCCCACCATGTCGAGAATCAGGTCCAGGCCACGCCCCTCGGTAAAGGTTTTTGCCTCCTTTACGAAATCAGCGGTGCGATAGTTGATCGCCAGATCGGCGCCCAGCTCACGACACCGCTCGCATTTTTCGTCGGTGCCTGCGGTGGTCATCACACGCGCGCCGCGTGCCTTGGCCAGTTGAATTGCGGTGGTGCCAATGCCGGACGTGCCGCCGTGAACAAGGAATGTTTCCCCTGCCTGTAGGCCACCGCGATCAAACACATTGATCCAGACGGTAAAGAACGTCTCACACAGGGCCGCAGCCTGCTCCCACGAGTATCCTGTGGGGATGGGCAGCGCATGGTCCGCCGATGTCACAACATATTCTGCGTAGCCACCACCGGGCAGCAGGGCGGTCACGGCGTCGCCAACGGACCAGCGGGTGACTCCCTCACCCACGGCGGCGACCTCACCAGCGGCCTCCAGCCCCGGCAGGTCAGACGCGCCGGGGGGCGGATTGTATGAGCCCGCGCGGTGCAAGGCATCGGGGCGGTTCACGCCGATCGCCTTGGTCCGGATCAGGATTTGACCCGCCTTTGGCACGGGAATAGGGCGGCGAGCCTCAACCAGGACTTCGGGACCACCGGGGGTCGAAATTTCGATGCAACGCATATCAGTCATGGAAAATTCCTCAGTAAATAAGTGTCAGGCCGCGCCGGACCATGACCAATACAGCGCCCGCGCCCGTGTGGCTACCGGTCCGGGCTGCAATTCGCGGTCCTCGAACCGTTTGACGGCGGTTACTTTGGAGGCGTTGCCTGTCAGAAAAATCTCATCCGCGTGGGCGAAATCATCGACGGTCAGCTGCGCCTCCTCAACCTGCATGCCGTCCTGCGACAGGAGCTTGATGATCCGCTGGCGTGTGATTCCATTCAGGAATGTGCCGTTGGGAACCGGTGTGCGCACGATGCCGTCCTTGACCAGAAAGACATTCGCGGTAGCGGTTTCAGCCACATGGTCCCAATCGTCCAGCGACAGAGCGTTATCGAATCCCCGCTTGCGGGCCTCGGTCAGCATGCGTCCGTTGTTGGGATAAAGGCAGGCCGCCTTTGCCTCGGTCAGGGCGGTATCGGGACGGGGGCGGCGGAACGGCGATACGGTCAGAGCGATTGTGCGCATGGCAGGCAGGGGCAGTGCCTCAATACACAGGGCAAAGGCACAGGGCGCCGTTTCGGGCGCGATCATCGCGGCGTCGCCCTCCTTGCTCCACATCATGGGGCGCACGTATAATTCGGCGTCGTCAGGATATTTCGCGATGCCTTCACGTGCGATTTCCAGCACCTGCGCGGCATCCATTGGCGGTGTCATGCCCATCGCAATGGCGGAGCGGACAATCCGGTCGCAATGCAGGTCCAGATCGGGCGTAACGCCGCAAAACGTCCGCGCCCCGTCGAAAACCAGCGTCCCTAGCCATGTGGCATGATCGGCTGCACCCATAATCGGTGTATTGCCCTCATGCCACTCGCCCTCGTACCATGTGCGGATATCGCTTCCGATCGTCATGCGCGGCTTCCCCGTTTGTGTCAGTTTCGCTGACCTTAGGCACGGTGTCGCAGCGTTGCAATCCACCGATGCGCGATATAGTTGAGCGAAAAGAGACACTGGGGGCTAAGCTGCCATGAGCTGGATATCTAACTTCACCCGCCCGATGATCAATTCGTTGTTCTCGCGTCGGGAAATGCCTGACAACCTTTGGTCGAAATGCGACAATTGCGGCACGATGCTGTTCCACCGGGAACTGTCGGATGCGCTGTTTACCTGTCCGACGTGCGATCATCACATGTTTATCGCGCCGCGTAACCGGCTGGCGTCGCTGTTTGATGGCGGCACGTTCACGACTGTGTCCGTGCCTGATCCCGTCGTGGATCCGCTGCACTTCAAGGATCAAAAGCCATACCCCAAACGTCTGTCCGATGCCCGCAAGACGACTGCGGAGCATGAGGCGATGCTGGTGGCTGAGGGTAAAATCGGTGAGATTAACTCCGTCGTTGCGGTTCAGGACTTTTCGTTCATGGCCGGATCGATGGGGATGTATGTGGGCAACGCGATTATCGCGGCGGCCAGACGGGCGGTTGAGATCCGCGCGCCACTCGTTTTGTTTTCCGCCGCTGGTGGCGCACGGATGCAGGAGGGTATTTTGAGCCTGATGCAGATGCCGCGCACGACCGTTGCGGTGGATATGGTCAAGGAGGCGGGCCTTCCCTACATCGTCGTCCTGACCCATCCCACGACTGGCGGCGTGACGGCCAGCTACGCAATGCTGGGCGATATCCATATCGCAGAGCCGAACGCCCTGATCTGCTTCGCAGGCCCGCGCGTGATTGAGCAGACGATCCGCGAAAAATTGCCCGAGGGGTTCCAGCGGGCCGAATACTTGCTGGATCACGGTATGCTGGACCGCGTCGTTCATCGCACCGCGATGCGTGACGAGCTGGCGACGATTCTACGTTTGTTGCTGAAGGAGCGCCCGCGCAGTCACGGTGATTTGCCCGCGCCCACACCGGCAGTGGTAGAATTGGCCGCTGCGGTAACACCACCGCCAGCCGACAAGCCTGAATGAGCGGGACCGACCTTGTGTTGCAGCGGCTGATGTCGCTGCATCCAAAGATCATTGATCTGACGCTCGACCGGATGTGGCGGCTGCTGGATGCGCTGGGTAATCCGCAG
>Ga0209309_10002544_pt1 | contig 16495 bp, 18 predicted proteins | sample COGITO_mtgs_1204_2_FD_184807 | JGI IMG/M metagenome (GOLD analysis project Ga0209309, IMG submission 184807) | Pelagic marine microbial communities from North Sea - COGITO_mtgs_120412 (SPAdes) (version 2) | ecosystem: Environmental > Aquatic > Marine > Epipelagic ... | reverse complement strand
AACACTTCAAAAAGGTTTGATTCTATTAAATTAAAAAGACTATTCTCTCCAGATTTCTAAGACTTCAAATTTCATTGTTCCATTAGGAACACTAATTTCTGCAGTGTCACCTACTTGTTTTCCAAGCAAACCTTTTCCAATAGGAGATTCTACAGAGATTTTTCCCGTTTTAATATCGGCTTCGCTTTGTGCTACCAATTTATAGGTCATTTCTGCACCATTTGTTGTATTTTTAATGCGCACAAGAGAATGCACCAAAGCCTTAGAAGTATCTAATTGAGATTCGTCTATCACTCTTGCATTAGAAACTACTTCTTCCATTTTAGAAATTCGCATCTCCAATAGTCCCTGAGCTTCTTTGGCGGCATCATATTCGGCATTTTCACTAAGATCTCCTTTATCACGAGCTTCTGCAATTGCTTCTGAAGCTTTAGGACGTTCTACATCTCTAAGTTGATTTAGTTCATCCTTTAGTTTTTTTAATCCTTCTATTGTATAATAAGATACATTGCTCATAATTCTCTCGTTTATCAATATTAGTTACAGGACTTAACCCACATTGCTCCTTCCTAATAACTATATTGTGATTTTATATATTCCAAACTCCAAAAGTAAAAGGGTTTGGAGAGCCTAATTAAGGCTAGGTTTTTAAGTGTTTAAATTTTCTAATTGTACTAATAAATACAAAAAATCCCACATAAGACGGGATTTATATACACAAATATAATAAATTTAAATTTTGAAAGCAATATATTTCTTAAGCCTAAAAACCCATGAAAAATGATTAAAAAAGTTTGTAGTTTATTAGTGCTTATGCTAATCTCTATCTCATGTAGCACCAATGATTCTGGGAGAATAGACAATCCTAATTTAATAAATGTTAGTTTTAGATTGGTGCTTAATTTAAATTTCCCGGAATATGACAATTTAAATTTCCCAGGGAATAGCTACACAACCTATAATACCGGAATTAATGGGGTAGTAGTTTACAATATTAATAACACTCAATTTACAGCGTTCGAATTAAGCGACCCAAATCATCCTTTAAATGAATGTTCCAGTCTTAGTGTTCAAGGGGTGATAGCGAAGTGCGATTGCAACGATGGGAATAGTTACAATATACTAACGGGTGAACTTACTAATGGTAGCGGGCAATATACCTTGAAGCCTTATCGAGTAAGTAAAAACGGAAATGTGCTAGAGGTTTTTAATTGAAAAATATAAATAAGTAAACCGCCATTCTAGAATTAGAATGGCGGTTTTTTTGTGCTTCAATCTTGAAAATTGAACCCTAACACACAAAACGTCTTTAATCTATTAAAACTTTAAAGTTGCACCAACCAAAAAGTTTATTCCCGATTGTGGATAGTAACCTGCTCCTTCTATAGTGGTAATTACGCCTGGTTCAGAAAAATCATCATCATAAGTAAAAAAATACCCGTTGGAAACATAGTCTATATCAAAAATATTATTTACCAAGGCATTTAATGTAATTGCTTTAAAAATCGGAATATTCTGTAGCTCATAAATCACATTAATATCATTCACAAAAAAGCTCTCCAATTTTGAAGATCTACTATCTATATTCCCCAAATATTGTTCTCCTACAAATTTAGAAAGCAAGCTAATTTGGAAATTCTCTTTTGGAGAAAAAACCAACATATTAGAAGCTACTAACTCTGGAGAAAAAGAAATATTTGTGCTTCCAAGATTTACCAATTCTCCATTTATAGAAGCCACAAAATCTTTATTTTTATTGGAACTCAATGCTATATTGGGCATTATCCTCCATTGGTTGGAAAGCTGCAATTCTGCATCTACCTCTAATCCTAATCTATAGCTGTTTCCGCTGGTTGTTCTTAGGGGAGATCCCACATCATTTAGCGCTCCTGAAAGCACTAACTGATCTTTATAATCCATAAAGTATAAGTTTGAATTAACTTTAAACTTAGAAGTGTTGTATCTCCAACCTAATTCAAAATCATTCAGCTTTTCTGCAGTATTTATCCCTTCTTCAAAATCGTTTCGGGTTGGTTCTCTATGTGCTCTCCCAAAATATCCATAAAACTGATTTTTTTGATCTAATTGATATGTTATCCCCGCTTTAGGATTGAAAAAGTTAAATCTTTCATTTACATCAATTCCAACTAGATCTGAAGTAATTCCTCCGGTTTCATAATTTAAAAACCTTCCCTGAAGGTCTATAAAAAATTGCCATTTATTATCTAGCTTATAAGTAGCTTTAGAGAAAACGGTAAATTCATTTTTGATAGCTTCGCTAAAGTAATAACGATCTCTAATTTCTGTCTCCCCAGCAAATTGTGCCCAGATCACCTCACCAAAATGATCTCCTTTATAAAGGCTATAAAATGCTCCAGAGGTAATATCCCAATTGGAATTTTTGTAGGTCGCATTCGCATTTATCACATAATAATCGTTATCTAACCAACGACGCCTAATAAGATCGGTTGTATTAATAACTTCTCCTCCAATTTCAAGTGGAGTAAAATTATAATCAGCAAAATCTTCATCTTCTTTATATTGCTCAAAATACCCTCTTCCATAGGTATAATTCAACCCAAGATTTGTAGACCAATTATTATTGAACCGCTGATTCCAATGTAATTGATAATGATCTTGTTTGTAATTATCTACTTCATTATCGTAAAATTGAGTATTCCCGTTTACGTCAGTATACATTCCTGCCGGATTAAAAGTTCGATCGTTTTCTAAAGTTTCTTTATCTATCCCAAACCAAGATTGATAAGTTACTTCATGCCCACCAAAAGAGATGGCTTTTATCAAAGTATTATCATCTACATAAGCAGCTTGTAAAAAATAAGATTTCAGATCGGAAGAAGCTCGATCAATATATCCATCTGAAACTATTGTAGATAATCTCCCTGAGATTTCCACATGATCTTGAAGTAATCCTGTACTTAATTTCACATTGTGCTTTCTGGTTCCAAAAGAACCAACTGCATTAGAAATTTCACCATAAGCTTCTTTTGAAATTGCATCTGAAAGTAAATTTAAACTAGCACCAAAAGCACCAGAGCCATTGGTAGAGGTACCAACCCCCCTTTGCAATTGTAAATTCTGTACAGAGGATGCAAAATCTGGTAAATTAACCCAAAAACTCCCTTGACTTTCAGAATCGTTAAAAGGAATTCCGTTGAGTGTCACATTTACTCGAGAAGCATCGCTTCCCCTTACTCTAATATAAGTATAACCTACACCAGCACCGGCATCAGAAGTTGTTACTACAGATGGTAAATAATTTAGAAGAAAAGGGATATCCTGCCCTAAATTCCTTTTTTGGAGTTCTTCTTTGGTTAGATTGGAGTGAGTTACGGGAGAATCTGCATTTACACGGATTGCTTGCACCAAAACTTCATCTAATGTTTCTACAGGCTTTCTAAGACTGTCATTTTCTTGTTGGGAATAACCTAATGCGGTTATCATTAAAAAAGTAGGTAGTAAAAATAAACGTTTCATTCGTTACATTAATATTGTTACGAATAAAAGGGGCAATTATTCTTTGATTTTATTTTAAGTTGATTGACCTCCAAAAAAAAGCCCTAAATAAATCTATTATAAAGATCTATAAAGGGGGTCTATCCTGTGTTGATACTCCTTTGAGTATCTTTGTCCCTTGGCAGCATTACCTGCCCAGGTTCGTTGGGTATAATCTCAGCTGTTTTTAAAATAAATTTAAAAATAGCACCCCTTTGAGATGTCCTGCAAATGTAATAAGGATTTATTTGATTTCCCACATCAAACTTCAATTTTAAAAGAAATGGCTTAATTTTAGTGATAATTCCCAAATGAAAAACACAAAGCGTTCTATAACTTTTAAGGTCATAATTGGATACCTCATGGTGGCTGCGGTGGCTGCAGTGGCGGTATGGTTTATATACGCTCAAATTGTTAAATTCTCTTCCATAAATCAAACCAACGATCTAAATAACCAGCAATTGGTCTTGGTAAGTGAAATTGCAACAGCTCTTTACGAAACAGAAAGTACTGGAAGACGGTTTATTCAAACTGGGGATACTATAGATCTTAATAGATATAGCAGCCAGATAGATGGGATTCAGGAAAGTATAAACGTTCTGAAATTGACGTATGCAGATTCTTTGATGGAAATTGAATTGGATAGTATTTCCAATCTATTATCCAGAAAAAGTGAAAACCTGGAAGAATTATTAAAACTTAGATCCAGAGATAGAAATACCAGTTATTATACTGAAGTGATTCAGGAATTAGAAAAAGTAGATGAATCTTTTAAAGATGAAAACTACGATAAACGCTTCTCTAATCTAGAACCTCATCAACGCAGGGTCTTAATTAGACTTTTGGAGTTCTCCAAAGATGAAAATCCCGAACAACTTTCAAAAATTAGCGCAGATTCTTTAGTGATTTCAGTAAAAAAAGTATTGAATGAGTTAGAGCGCGAAAACCAGAGATTCAGGTCTATTATAAATAAAAAGGAAAATGAATTACTGGATAATGATATGATCCTGAACGATCAGTTAAGGAATTTATTGGCATCTGTAGAATTGGAGGAACGTGCTTCAACATTTGCCAGGGCAAAAAAATCTCAGGATATGCTTAATGAAGTGTCCCAGATAATCCTTGTAGTTGGAGGAGCCAGTGTGTTAATTGTACTTTTCTTTTTATTCCTTATTGTTAGGGATGTCTCCAGAAGTCAGCGTTATAGAGTTCAACTTGAAGAAGCCAAATCCTTTACAGAGTCATTAATGATCCGTAGAGAGCAGTTTATGGCCACCATTACTCATGATTTAAGGTCTCCACTAAATACTGTCTTAGGTTATACCGAATTAATTGGGAAATCACCGCTTAACAAGAAGCAAGAACATTATTTGGGACATCTTAAAAAAAGTTCGGAGTTTATTCTTCATTTGGTAAACGATCTTCTGGATCTTTCAAAATTGGATGCCGGAAAAATGCTAATTGAAAAATTACCCTTTAATCCTAAAAACTTATTAGAGGAAACTCTTTTTAATATTGTTCCTGAAGACAATCCTAAAGGACTAGAATTAGTTGTAAATGCTGAAGCAAATACCGATGTCAATGTTTTAAGTGATCCCTTCAGAATTAAACAAATACTCTCCAACCTTATAAACAATGCTTATAAATTCACTGAAACAGGAAAGCTTTCAGTTTCGATAAGTCTTCAAAAAAAGATTGAAGATAGTTATGATCTTGTCTATAAAATTAAAGATACCGGGCTTGGGATTTCAAAAGATAAACAGAAAGATATATTTGAAGAGTTTTCTCAAGAGCATAGTCAAATAGAAAAAAAATATGGAGGAACCGGGCTTGGACTGGCAATTTCTAAAAGAATAACACACTTGTTAAATGGGGAAATTTCATTAGAAAGCGAACCAAATAATGGAAGCGAATTTACTTTAATAATTCCTGTAACTAAGCTAAAGAAAGAGGTAGAGATAGAAAACGAAACTCCAATAGATCAGGCATATTTAAATGGTAAAAATATCCTTGCGGTAGATGATGAATCCTCTCAATTGGCACTTTCTAGAGAACTTATAAAATCTATCGGAATGAATTGTGACAGCGCCAAGGACGGGAAACAGGCGCTTGAAAAATTAAAAAAAAATCAATACGATCTTGTACTTACAGATATCCAGATGCCAATAATGGATGGTTTTGAATTGCTTAAAGCTATAAAATCCCATTCAGTACTTCAACATATCCCAGTTATTGCAGCATCCGGAAGAACTACACTAAATGCTTCCGATTATTTAGAAGCTGGTTTTTCTGGGAATTTATTAAAGCCATACCGACCACAGGAATTACTTCAAAAAATTGGTGAAGTTTTGCATCTCGAGCTTGAGACCAGTGTTGGAGTTTCTGTAGCTTCAAATGAAACTTCAAACGAATATTCTTTAGAAGAAATTCTCTTGTTTTCTGGAAATGATAAAGAAGCCTTGAATTCTATCTTAAAAGTTTTTATAGATGCAAGCCGCGCGAATATTAAAGAAATTGAAATAGCGAAAAAAAAGAAGAATACTTTAAAAATTGCACAAATAGCTCACAGAATGCTACCTATGTATAAGCAATTAAAAGCGAAAGATATTGTTGAACAATTAGAGGCTTTAGAAAAAGAAGACAATAAATCCTTTAATCAGAAAAATATTAATGAATTGATTTTAGAAATAGAAGCATTTTTGGGGAAATTGCAAAAAGAGATTACTGCTTAATATTATATTGTTTTAACTTATTATAAAGCGTTTTCCGATCTATATCAAGAATTCTTGCTGCCTTACTCTTATTCCCTTGCGCTTTTTCCAAAGCATCAAGAATTAAAGACTCCTCGTTCTTGTTTTTAAAAAGTCCGTAAGATGCATCATCGCTTTTAGCAACAGAAATTTCATGAGGCAATACCTTTAGCGGAATAATATTAGCTTGAGTGAGCAAAACAGCTCTTTTTACCATGTTTTTCAACTCCCTTAAGTTTCCAGGCCAGCTATAATTCTTGAAAGCCTCTGTAGCATTATCACTAAATCCTACAACTTCTTTCTCCAAATCTTCATTAGCCTGATCTAGGAAATAATCTGCAAAAAGCATCAAATCCTCTCTTCTTTCTCTAAGCGCAGGTACCTGAATAGAAAATTCATTTAATCTATGATAAAGGTCTTCTCTAAAATTTCCTTCTTTAACGGCCTTTGTAAGATCTTCATTGGTTGCTGTAACTACTCTAATATCCACTTTAATTTCGTGATTACTCCCTACTGGTTTTATCTTACGTTCCTGTAGCGCTCTTAGTAATTGAACTTGCAAACCATAGCTAAGATTTCCTATTTCATCTAGAAATAAAGTGCCGCCATTAGCAGCTTCAAAATGCCCTGTTTTATCTTGAATGGCACCGGTAAAAGATCCTTTAATATGTCCAAAAAATTCACTTGAGGCAATTTCTTTTGGGATAGCTCCGCAATCTACAGCAATAAATGGCGCTCCTTTTCTTCTACTTTTATTATGAATACTCTTGGCAACTTGTTCTTTCCCAGTACCACTTTCACCCATTATTAATACGGACATGTTTGTGGGTGCAACTAATTCTATATAATCGTTTAATTTATTGGCCGCATCACTTACTCCTTTTACGAATTCCTCGGAAGGATCCAGAGGCTTTAATTTTGATTTTTTCTTCGAAAGAACTTCTTCTGTGCTAACCTTGTCCCCATTAAGCCCTTTTTGATTTAAAGCATTCTCTATTGTTTGGAGAATTGATTCTGGTCTAAATGGTTTGGAAACATAATCGAAAGCGCCATTTTTCATGGCTTTTACAGCCATATTTATTTCAGCATAATTGGTCATTACAATAACCTGAGCTGTAGGATAATTAGTTTTAACTTCTAGAAGCACTTCCAAACCATCCATATCTGGTAACCTTACATCTGTAAGAATTACTTGAAATGGATTTTCTTTCATTTTTTTAAATGCTTCTCCCGCAGAAAAAGACATCTCAACTTTGTAATTCCTTTTTTCAAAAAAAGTCTTTAACATTGTTGCAAATGCTACATCATCTTCTACTATAAGAATGGAAACCATAATTTGGCTTTGAATTTTAATATCTCGCAAATTTACGAATTATGGTTCTTTAGTAGCTTACATATTAAAACAAAAAAAAAGAGCCGACCACAATGTCAGCTCTTTTAATTTAGAAAGATTGGTTGGTTAGTTATTCTCCTCTTTCTTATCTTCTTTCTTTATCCAGTTACCTTCGGCATCCAGATACACCTTTTTCTCTTGACCTTGAAAGTCTAATTTTACCTTATAAATTACTTCCTCATCATCCTGCTTTAAAAAAGCACTTTTTATTACTGCTTCTGGAAATTCTGTTAAAATTGCAGCAATCACCAATTCCGGTAAAGTTGCAATGTCTATTTCCTCAAACTCATCCCCCGCAACAACAACTTCATTTTCCATCTCTAATTCGGCCTCTACTTCACCTACAACTTGTGCTTGCAAAGCTGTAAAGAACAATCCAATTGTCGCCAATGTTAATCCTAACTTTTTCATAATTTCTAGTATTTAAATTTTAAAAAAAGCTTTCTTGATTAATCTTAACGAATAATTATACCATTTTAGATAAAATTAACTTAACTCCCTTTAAATCTTAACATTAAAGAGTTTTAATAATTTATTAAATATGAGAAAAGTGGGTATTTTTTAATAACCTTTGGGTGGTTTTTCTACAGTTTTTAACTTTCCGTGCCTATAAATTAGGTTTTCGCCTATCTGCTTTCTTTTCTGAATGCAATTTTTTTGCTCTAAGCCGTTTAAATTTTGAAGCTTTTGTTGGTTTTGTTTTCTTCCTTTTTTTATGCTTTTTTAATGCTGAAAGGATTACTTCTTTAAATCTCTTTAAAACCAACTCTTTGTTTTGATGCTGACTTCTGGTTTCACTGCATTCCAAAATCAGATCGTTCTGGGTTGTTATTCTATTTTGAAGTTTTTTAATTAGAAGTTCTTTTTCAACTTCTGTAAGAATAGAAGAATTATCTATATTGAAGCTCAATATTACTTTTGAAGATATCTTGTTTACGTGTTGACCACCAGCACCAGAACTTCTAACAGCTTTAAAATTTGCTTCTTTACTTAAAGCTTCAAAATCTAACATAGCTTAAGCTTGATGAGTAGTCTTTAGCAAATCTGCAACAGTTTTTACAGGATTAAAAGTGGAAACCGGTACTTCCACAAAAACCGTATTCCATTTTGCCATAGCTCCATTCCATAAACCCGGAAGTTCCAATGCTTTAAGTGATTTCCCATCTTTAGTTTTAGAGGAAACAAAGCTCATTTCCGAATCTACAAATTCATGAAGATCGAATTTTTCGCCTTTATAATTTTTCAATCCACAAACAAGATCTACAGGATTAAAATGTGTAGCATTTTGTACAATTTCTTTTTGCTGAAGGTTTGAAGTATCTATTTGAGCTCCTTCAATAATTTGTAGTGAACTCTCTCCATTATCAAATTCTACCAAAAACGGCCCTCCTCCTGGTTCGCCTTCATTTTTAACCATTCCGCATACTCTTAATGGTCTATTTAAAAGGTTTTTCAGCTTAATTCCTTTTTCTTCTGTTGAAAGAAGATCAAAATCATTTGAAAATTTAAGAAACAATTGTTCTTTTGCAAATTTTACTATTTCATGAATATCCGCTTCAGAAAAATCTCCCGAATCTAATTTTTCCAGAAAATAAAAACATTGCTGCTGAATCTTCAGTAGCACCCCTGCTAGCATTTTTTTATAAGATGCCACTTCTTTTCTGTTTGCTGCTGTAACTAGATTATCTATGTTTTTTATAAAAACCAGATCGGCTTTTAAATTATTCAGGTTTTCAATAAGTGCTCCATGTCCACCAGGCCTAAAAAACAATTTATTATCTAAAGTTCTAAATGCTTCATTAGTTTCAGATCCTGCTATGGTATCTGTTTTTGAATCTTGGAATGAAAAACCTATTTGAAAAACATTGTTATATTCTGATTCAATACGAGCTTTTATTTTATCGAACTCGGCTTTAAATTTATCAAGATGATCTGGAGATACCGTAAAATGAATATTGAGTTTATTATTCTTGCATGCATATGTTGTAGCTTCTAGCAGATGCTCCTCAAAAGCGGTAGCTATATGATCTTTGTATTTATGAAAAGGGACTAAGCCTTTTGGAAAATTCCCCAGATCCAGTCCCGGCTCAAAAAGCATAGTTTTTACCAGATAGTATTGCTGTTTGTCTTTTGAAAATGATTCAAAATGAGAATAATTAGCTTTTGCATAGGCAAGAGCTTCTTTGTGAAAAGGCAATTTATCGAGTTTATTAAAAAATTGTTCTAATTTCTTATTCTCGATATTTCGAAAATAATCATTCAAAGTGTGGTTTTCAGGATCAAAATTCTCAACAAAAACATAAAGATCATTAAACATTCTTGTAGCGGCACCAGATGCAGGAATAAAAATAATGAGTTTAAGATTGTGTTTTAGCTCCTCATATATATCGATGAATATTTGCGACTGTTTTTTATCGAACTGCTTTATACCATTTCCAACTGTAGCGGCAGCCAATATCTTAACCGATTTATTTCCTCTTTTAAAAATGGAAAGTTGATTTTCAATTTGTTCTACCTTAAGTCCCTTCTCTTCTATTTGGGCTATATCTAATTGACTAAACTTCAATGTTTTGAATTTAATAGTTCATTAATTGCTGAAACTGCTGTTTCAAATCGTTCATTCTCATTACCTTTTAACTCAATAAAAGGTCTTTTATACATCTGTAAGGAGCTTTTAAATTTTTTGTGCATTTCTTCCCGATCTTTAGGCTTGTCTCTAAGGTCATCTGCGACCCAAGGCACATCAATATTAGTTAAAAAGTATAGGTCATACCAATTGTTTAACGCATGTTTAAGAATAGAAGGCTCGCAAAATTCATTATAATAAGCTTTAGAATAAACCGCTAATTCCAAAAGATCTGTATCACAAAAGAGCACTTTATTAGCAACTTCCGCTTTCAAATTTTCTTGCTTTATTTGTCCAATAGCGATAGGCAATAAATCGTCTTGTTGGCAAACATCTCTCTCTCTATCCCATTTTTTTTGAAGATATTCCCGCATATATTCTTCTACCCAAACAGTATTGAAGTGAGCCGCAAGCTTTTTCGCCATAGTAGTTTTTCCAGTAGATTCTGGGCCAAACAATACTATTTTAAAACAGGCTGAAGGTTTTTGTTTAAGCTTTTCTTCCATGCGAAATAACCAAAAATGGCTATGATTGTAAATAATAAATATTGAAAGCTTGTTAGGGTCAAGCCTTTATAAAAGTATAATGGAACCGAAATTATATCTCCAATGATCCAAAAGATCCAGTTTTCAATTTTCTTCCTTGCCATTAACCACATTCCAACAAAAAATATTGCCGTAGTAATAGTGTCTATATATGCAGTCCAAGTATTCCATTTATCAAATAAATCGTATACTCCAAATACAAAAACTAAGGTAGCCACAAAAATCACTATGGCCCATATATGTTCCTTTTTTGTCATTTTTGTAACAGGTGTAAAGTGAATGGCATCTACTTTACGTGTCCAGATATACCAACCATAAATGCTCATAGCAAAGTAATAAGCATTTATCATCATGTCCCCCAACAACTCCCATTGCCACAATAGATATACAAAAATTAATGTGCTTATAATTCCTGTTGGATAAACCAAGATGTTTTCCTGTTTGGAATACCAAACCGAAAGGAATCCAAAAATTACTGCTATAACTTCCAGATAAATAAACAACGTAGGGTAATCATAGTATTGTTCGAAGAAGAAATCAAAAATCGGCTGCATAGTCACTTCGGTCAGATTTTACAATTTTAATAAATAGCAATCCGCGTTCTACAGATTCTAAAGCGGTCTTCATTTCATTATTTAAAATCTCCATCACTTTATCGTATTCGCCGTACACTTGAGTACTCAGTGGATTTTCTTTTATAGTAAGTCCCGAAGCTCTTAATGTTTTTATGAAATTTATAATTGCGGGTTCGTAATCATCCTGTAAAGGCGTAAGTGTAAGTTCAACAGAAATTTTCATGGGCAAGATTTGATACTAAATTGTGAAATTCAAAGTTAGGGATTATAGTTCTATTTTTCTGAATAAGAGAAATCTCCGTTTTCAAAAGCTGTTCCAACAACCACTATATCTGCACCTGCATTATAAATATTTTCTAATTGAAAACTGTTTTTAATACCCCCACCGACTATTAATGGAATGGATAAAACATTTTTTACTTCCCGAATAATTTCAAAAGAAACATGATTAATTGCGCCGCTTCCTGCTTCTAAATAAATTAATTTTTTACCGGAATATTGCCCCGCTAATGCAGTATTCACAATTAGTTGAACATTATTCTGAGCTATTGGGAGCGTATTACTAATTCGTTGTACAGCACATTCTTTTCCTCCGTCTATAAGGATATATCCCGTTGGGATTATTTCGAGATAAGAATTCTTCAGTTTATCTACCGACTTTATTTGTTGATCTATTAAGTATTCAGGATTTCTTCCAGATAATAAACTTAAAAAAAGTATTCCATCAGCTTTCTCGGTTATTTGGGTATAGTCTCCTGGGAAAATTATGATTGGTAAATTAGAGAAATACTTTATTGCTCTAACTGTTTTTTCAGTTTTATTAGCTTCAACGGTGCTTCCTCCAACAAAAATATGGGAAATATCTTGTGGCAAATCATTTAGAAATTCTTCAGCTTTGTTTTCTTCAAATTTATCCGGATCTATAAGCACGCAAAGTTGCTTTTGATTTAGCTCTTTCAAAAGCGCCAAATTCCCGTAAATAGTAGCTGTGAGCATAAATTATTTAATTACTGCTGCTTTAGATATTTTTGCATAAACACAGGTAAAACCTTCAAATTCCATAAATTCTAGGTCATAGTTCGATTTTTTTCCTTGAAAATATACTTTCCCGGTAGTTTTCTTATCATCAAAATCGAAATCGGAAATATTGATATGCTGCAAAAAGCCTAGTCCGGGTTGAGCATATAGTTTATAGATAGATTCCTTTGCACCCCAAACAATTGTCAGTTTTCTAATTAGTGCATCTTCATTTGCCAGAGTATGGTACTCTTTTAAAGGAGTAAATTTTTCAGCAATTTTCAAAATTTTGTTGCGTTGTTTTTCAATATCTATCCCCACTTCATCTTCAGAAATAATAATTGCAGTAAAATTGAAAGAGTGCGTAATTGAGATGCATTTCCCATCTTTTAAATGAGGTTTTCCATTCTTGTCGTAATACAGATCATGATCTGTGTAGCCCATTTCAGCAAATAAATGCCTAATACTCATAAATCCACGTTTATGGATTTCAGATTTCATTCCATCTACGCGAGTTTGGCAGTTTTCCGTTAATTCTACATCCTTACTTAACCAATCTAAAGATTCTTCGATCTTCCAAATGAGGACTTTAGTGCCTTCATCAACTGTTATTGTTTTGTAAAGTGCCATGAAGTTTTGTTAGATATTACGTACTTTTGCGACTGAAAAATTGCTAAAAATCAAATATAATAATATGTCAACTAAAACAGTGCCTTATACGGCTTATAAAGTTAAAGATATTTCCCTTGCAGATTGGGGAAGAAAAGAAATAGAGCTAGCTGAAGCAGAAATGCCAGGCTTAATGTCACTTCGCGAAGAATTTGGAAATGAGCAACCTTTAAAAGGTGCTAGAATTGCTGGATGTTTACACATGACAATTCAAACTGCTGTTCTAATTGAAACTCTTACCGCTTTAGGTGCAGAGGTTACTTGGAGCTCTTGTAATATTTTTTCTACACAAGATCAGGCTGCTGCTGCGATTGCTGCTTCAGGCGTTCCTGTGTATGCTTGGAAAGGAATGAATGAAGAAGAATTTAACTGGTGTATCGAGCAAACTTTATTTTTTGGAGAAGATCGTAAACCCTTGAATATGATCCTTGATGATGGTGGAGATTTAACCAATATGGTTCTGGATAAATATCCTGAATTAGCTGAAGGAATTAAAGGTATTTCTGAAGAAACTACTACTGGAGTTCACAGATTATATGAGCGCGTGAAGAATGGAACACTTCCTATGCCCGCAATAAATATTAATGATTCTGTAACCAAATCTAAATTCGATAATAAATACGGATGTAGAGAAAGTGCTGTAGATGCTGTACGTCGTGCAACAGATATTATGCTTGCAGGAAAAAGAGTTGTTGTTTGTGGTTATGGAGATGTAGGGAAAGGAACTGCCGCTTCTTTTAAAGGAGCTGGATCTATTGTGACTGTTACGGAAATTGATCCTATTTGTGCTTTACAAGCTGCAATGGATGGTTTTGAAGTTAAAAAATTAGAAACTATACTTCCAACAGCAGATATTGTTATTACTACTACTGGAAATAAAGATATTGTAAGAGGTGAGCATTTTGAAGCTATGAAGGATAAAACCATCGTTTGTAACATTGGTCACTTTGATAATGAAATTGCTGTTGCATGGTTAAACACCAATCATGGTAATACTAAAGATACTATTAAGCCTCAAGTAGATAAATATACCATTAACGGAAAAGATATCATTCTTCTTGCTGAAGGTAGGTTGGTAAATCTTGGTTGTGCTACGGGTCATCCTAGTTTTGTAATGAGTAACTCCTTTACAAACCAGACTTTAGCGCAAATCGAACTTTGGAAAAATTCTGGTAAATACGAGAATGAAGTATATATGTTACCTAAACATTTAGATGAAAAAGTAGCTAAACTTCACTTGGAAAAAATTGGAGTAGAGTTAACTGAGCTTTCTACTGAACAAGCTGAATATATCGGCGTAACTGTAGAAGGGCCATTTAAACCAGAGTATTACAGATACTAGTGCCATAGGTATATTAAATAAAAATAAAAGCCCTTTTCTAGAAATAGAAAAGGGCTTTATAATTTATGCGCTTTTTAAATCTAATTAAATTCTGCTTGTTCTAAGATATTTTGAGCACGTACTAGATCATCTTCAATAACTTGAACTCGCATCCCATTAATTCCAATACCTGCAATTCCGGCGGCACTATTTGTGAATTCATCAAATATTCTATATTGAATATTTTCCATATCGAATAAATTCTTAATTATTGCTATTTTGAAAGATTGAGTGGTGTTTAAAACAGTGATGAAGTTCATATCTATTTTCGTTTAATCATATTAAGATACAAAAAAGCCCTTTCTGTTTCCAAAAAGGGCTTTTAAAAAAATATAAAAGATCAATTATGCTTCAAACGGTTCAATAGAAACGTAAGATTTGTTATTGCTCTTTTTTGTAAATTTTACAAGACCGTCTACTCTAGCGTGTAAAGTATGGTCTTTTCCTCCATACACATTTTCACCTGGATTGTGTGTATAGCCTCTTTGTCTAACGATGATATTTCCTGCTGTTGCGGCTTGTCCTCCAAAAATCTTAACACCTAAACGTTTTGATTCGGATTCTCTACCATTCTTGGAACTACCAACACCTTTTTTGTGAGCCATGGCTTATAGTTTTTCTAATTAGTATTCTTATTTATTCTTAAGCAATTCTTTAGCTTGCTTTACCCATTCTTCAGATTCGATCTTCTCACGAGTAACACCATCGATAGCAGAAAGTTCATCTCTATCGGCAGCTTTAAGCTTACTAATTTGCTCATAAGTATAAATACCTATTTCGTTTAATTTAGTTTCGTAAGCAGGTCCAATTCCGTTGATCTCTTTCAAGTCATCAGCATCAGATTTAGTAGCAGTACCTATACTGTGAAGAAGTTTATCAATATTGATCTCCATTCCTTCAGTTCTGTGTTCGGCACGAGTTACTAAGTTTTCACTTACTTCCTCTTCTTTTTTTGCTTTTGCCTTAGGAGCAGCAGCTTTTGGAGCTTCTTTCTTAGGTTCAGCTTTAGCAGAAGAAGATTTCTTTCCACCTGGAAGTGTAATTCCTACAATCGAAATTTCAGTTAAGGATTGACGGTGACCATTTTTCACACGATATCCTTTTCTTCTTTTCTTTTTAAAGACAATAACTTTGTCTCCTTTAACGTGTCTGGTGATTTTAGCATCTACCAAAGCTCCGTCTATAGCTGGGGCGCCTAAAGTAATATTGTCACCGTCACCTGAAAGAAGAACTTTATTGAAAGAAACTTTGTCTCCTTCTTCTCCCGCCAAACGGTTTACAAATACTTTTTGGTCTTTTGCAACTTTAAATTGCTGCCCTGCTATCTCTACAATTGCGTACATAGCGTATTTATTAGTTAATTATTTAAAAATAAATCACTTGGGAATTTTCCTCAAGCGGGTGCAAATATACTTCTAAATAATTAATTCACAAAGTCTTTGTTTAATTTCCTAAAGTGTGCTTTTTCCCTTCAGTAGTATTCCAAGAATCCTTAAAAAGTTGCATATAAGCTAGAGTGAGAACAAAGCTTGTGGCAAAGCCCATTACAGCAACTACAAACAATATTAACCCAACACTAGTGTCATAATCACTTCGCCACATAGTAAGCAATTCATTTAGGAAATTTGGATTAAGTTCTGTTGAATAGATTCCGAAGAAAAGGGTGAAAATAATAGTAGCATTAAAACCAGTTAATAGACCACTCATAAATCCTTTTTGATACTTAAATTTTAAACCCTTTTGAAGCCTGTAATTTTTAATTGCCTCATACATTCCATAAGCCATAATAACCCCATTAAATAAACTAAAAATAGGATTTTTATGAGCGCCAAAAATTGATAGAATAAGGAAATATGCTATTAGTGCTGCAGAAATTGCAATTCCATATTTAATTGGGATACTTAAATTTTTCATCTTTCGAGGGTTTGAATTAAAGTAAAGTTCGAAAAAAAGGGGGACTATACCTCCAAAAACGTTGTTAATTTTAACAATACATTATACGTTTCTATTAAACTTTTTATAA
>Ga0209309_10002542_pt1 | contig 16500 bp, 7 predicted proteins | sample COGITO_mtgs_1204_2_FD_184807 | JGI IMG/M metagenome (GOLD analysis project Ga0209309, IMG submission 184807) | Pelagic marine microbial communities from North Sea - COGITO_mtgs_120412 (SPAdes) (version 2) | ecosystem: Environmental > Aquatic > Marine > Epipelagic ... | reverse complement strand
GACTCTAACAGGGATGCATATTTACAGGAAATTTTAGGTAAGGTTAAATTTAAATTAGATCCAGATGGTGGACTTAGTGGTAAACCAAAAGTATCTTTAACGATGCCACAAGATAATGTTGGAATAGAAATATATTCTGATGATATTTCTCCCACAAAACCTATAAATCCAACAACTTATCTGAACATCGCCAACGGAAGTAAGGCATCTATTGTAATAACTAACCAGTATGAACAAAATAAAAACTCAAACATCACAATGCAAGCTGATGAAATTGTATTTAAAAATAAAGATAGTGTAGTCACATTGTCAGAAATTAAATCTTTAATTGATCAATTGGCATAACAAATTATTATAAATAGAAATATATTTGGTTTTAAAACAAGGCTACACAGCTACTTATAACACAAATTGGTGAAATGTCAAGCAATTTTTTGTAAATAAAAGGAAAATATTATGAGTAATCATGAAATGTTAGTTAGTTTATTTGAAACTTATTCAACCGAACGAGAAAAGTTTATTGAAAAGGGTGTTAAAGTTTCTGCAACAAGAGCGAGAAAGGCCTTGTCGGAAATTGCAAAGGTAACTAAAGAACTTAGAAAAGAAATTCAAGATCAAAAGAACACTTAAAATAAGATATAAATAATCATATGGCAGAATTATATTCAGATTTACCGTTGAATTTTACACCTAATCCCAATACCGGTGACGTTAAACCGGCTGCTGGCGAGAAGGCTGTTCGACTTGCGTTGTTGAACTTAATCAGGACGCCAATCGGTAGTCGGCCGTATAATCCAAATTTCGGCAGCCGGGTTTTTGAGTATTTGTTTAAACCAGCTGACCCGCTGACAGAAGACAACTTAACAGAAGATCTTGCATACGCAATTAGAACTTGGGAACCTAGAGTAGATTTGATTTCCATCGAAACCAATATGGAAGACTATGGTATAGAAATCATCATAGAATATTATGTTAAAGGTTTCTCACAACCACAACAGGTATCTACCGTAATAAACAAGGTATAAAATGGCTAACGACACAAATTTAAAAGTTGATGGACTTGAATATGCGGAGATTCGGAATAATCTTGTTTCATATTTAAAAACACAATCGGAATTTCAAGATTATAATTTTGATTCGTCGGGATTATCTAGTCTATTAGATTTGCTGTCGTATAACACATACTATAATATGTTTTATACTAATATGGCATCTTCCGAAACATTTTTAAATACAGCTCAGAAAAGAACTTCGGTTGTTACATTGGCAGACTCTTTAGGTTATACGCCGAGGTCTACAACATCCGCGACTTTGCCCGGCACACTTACTGTAGTGCCTACGGGTATACCATCTTCTATAACAATTCCTTTTGGAACAAAATTTGATACTACCATCGAGGGCAGGTCATACGTTTTTTCAAACAAAGAATCGTTAACTTTGTCGCCAACTAACGGTGTGTATTCTCTATCAGATATATCTTTAGTCGAAGGTGTTTATGTAACCGAACAATATACTTTTGATGCAACAGATAAAACTAAAAAAATTATTATCAACAATAAAACTGCAGACACTTCAACGCTGCAAGTGAGTGTGTTGAATTCATCTTCAGACTCAACAACTCGAAATTTTGTTTTTGGACCAACAGTAACCGCATTAAATTCTGAATCTTTAATATATTATTTAAAAGAAATCGATGGTGGTAAATTTGAAGTTGTTTTTGGAAGTGGTGCCTTAGGAAAATCGTTAGATGACGGTAACATTATTTACCTTACATATATCGTATCGAAAGGCGCAGCTGGAAATGGTGTATCGAATGTCGTGTTAAAAGATTCTATTTCAGGCATAGACTCTTCAACATTTACAGCGTCATCATATTCTTTTGGTGGTCAGGATGCTGAAACCGTCGACTCGATTAAATTTAATGCTCCGAAAGCATATGCATCACAAAACAGAGCTGTCACCGCAGAAGATTATGCGACTTTGATATCACAACAATCCAATGTATCGTCCGTAATCGTTTGGGGTGGTGAAGATAATGACCCTCCAGCATACGGTAAAGTTTATATTGCAGTCAAACCCACTATCGGTAATGTTTTGACTCCAGCTGAAAAATTAGATCTCACTCGTGCTGTCATTGGACCTAAAAAAATATTGACTGTGGCCACCGAGATTGTCGATCCGGAGTATATTTACTTGTCATTAAGCATCAGTACCACATTCGACCCAGAAAAAACTGTTGCGACGGAAGTAAATCTGACAAACACTATTAAAACTACGGTAAAAAATTATAGTGAGAACAGTTTAAATAAATTCTCAAAGTATTTTAGATATTCTGAATTGTCAAGACTGATAGATACAAGCGAACGGTCCATTTTAAGTTCAGATATGTCTGTTAGCATGCGCAAAGAATTTGATGTTCAGTTGAATTCTTCTGCCAAGTATACTATCAATTTTTCGAATCCTATTAACCCAACCACTTCTGGCAGGCCAACAACGCATCCATATAACAGTGGCAATCAAATCGTATCAAACGATTTTAGCTATGGTGGATTTGCTAACTGTTATCTTGAGGATAACGCTGGGTTGATTCGTATTTTCAGACTGAATGCTTCTGGTGATGCGTTGGGTGTTGCGCAAAACGTAGGAACCATAAATTACGCCACTGGACAAATCATACTTGATGATTTCAGGCCCACAGCCATTGGTGATGGTGGTGTAACATTGCGCATAACTGCGACACCACAAAACAAAGATATTTTGCCGTTGAGAGGTCAAATTGTTTTGGTTAATGATATCGATGTTTCGGTGACACTTATCAACGATAAAAACATCAGCCTAGTAAACAGATAATGTCAATCGAGACTACAAACAAACCCTCGTTATCGGTAGAGAATTTACTGCCGAATCTGGACAATGCAAACTTTATTACGTTCGTAAAGGCATACTACGAATGGATGGAAAGTTGTTCAGTTACCTTTAAAGATTTGTCTGGGACGTTCACTCTCGGAGAAACTGTTGTTGGCTCTGTATCATCGGCAAGTGGGTGCGTTAAACAAATCAACGGCACAACCATTGTGTTGAAGATGTTCAGTAAAGAATCGTTTGATAGTAATGAAACAATACAAGGCAATACATCCTCTGCAACAGCAACAGTCACAATTATTAAAGATAATGTTTTGCGTGCTGCAGATAATATGGTTCAGAATAAGTCATTCGATTATGCGTCTGGCGAATATTATGAATATCTTAAATCAGAATTAAACCGAGGTATTCCGGCACAAACTGAAAGTGACCGCAGATTAATTGCCAAAAAAATCAAAGAATTTTATTCATCCAAGAGTACGGAAGAAGCGTATAAGTTTTTCTTTAAAGCTGTATTCGATGACGATGTAATCTTTCGATTCCCCGGCGAAGAAATCTTACGAGTATCTGACGGTAAGTTTGAAAAAAGAACTGTTCTTAGAACATCAATAACAGACAATGCATCACAACCAGTAGATGTTTTTACCTTTCTAAACAAAACAGTTAGTGGTAAGTCGAGTGGCGCTGTTGCAAACGTTGTCAACGTTCGTATTACCTTTTTGGGTGGAATTCAATTTGCTGAATTTGTTTTGACATTAACGTCAGGCACATTTCAGGCTGGAGAAGAACTTTTTGCGGTTGGAACACCCAGTTTAAATGTCATTTTGTTTGGATTAGTTTCCGGCTTCACTATTAACGATTCTGGATCGGGGTATTCGGTCGGTGACCAGATTGTTGTCACTGATGCCTCTGGGAATGGACAAGAGGCTGAAGTTGAGGTTTCGTCGATCAACTCAGGCCCTATCAGCAAAATCACAATCAATTCTATTGGACATGGTTATCAATTAGGAACCCGAGCGGTAACAGATAACACCAATGCTGGTGGTGCCGGATTCTTAGTAGAAGTAACGGAAATAAAAAACCCATATACAATAACAAATGGTGTCGACACATATACTGTTGGTGAAGTTGCAAAATTAACTATTGTCAATCGAGGTGAAAACTACACAAGCGCGCCGGTACTAACTTTAACTGATACAGTTATATCATCTATTGGTGCGTTGACCGACAAACTTATTACAATTACCAACCCAGGCGATGACTATGCTGTGGGTGATGCACTTGTTTTCAGTGCTGGTTCTGCATCTGGGGTAGTCGCATCAGTATCACCAAGTGTCGATACTAATGAATTTGCCTTTGAGGATGGGTTTAACCTTACACTGGAAGGTGAAGATGGTATACTGATTAATGATGACCCTACAGTTGATGGTCTTGGTCCAATTTCACAAATAGAACTTACCGACTTTGGTACTGGATATACAAACTTAACATTACCAACGATTACTGTAACATCAGGTACAGGGTCATCGGCTGTACTAACACCTACTGGTATTCAGGGTGAGTCTGGGGACGTTTCTGTGGATGCGATCGGTTCTGGTTCTGGTTTAGGATCTATTCGTGAAATTGAAATTAAAAACTTTGGGGTGAATTATTCCACCATACAAACAACAGCCACTGTAAGTGGTGGTGATGGTAATGCTATCATAACACCAATTATCAGCGGATTGGGTATTCAGTCGGGTGATTGGACAACTACAGACAGTATTATCGGCCGGCGAGTGATTCAGGATTCGTTGTTCTTCCAAGACTTTTCTTATGTGATTCGAAGTGGTCTAGGATTTAATGACTATCGATCTATTGTTAAGGACACTTTGCACCCAGCTGGAACACAATTTTTCGGTGAGATTTTAATATCTACACTTTTGACTGTATCGCCAGAATTTCGCAGTATCATTGCACCGGAACTTACTGGATCAACACGAACTGTTTTCTTGGAAACATTGTTGTCTTTCGTAGAACCTATTACACAGGACAGAAGTCAATATATTGTAAAAAATCCTTCTGCTACGACAGTACAGCAATTATCTACACCTAGAACGCCTGAGTTTAACATCGAGATACACGGCAATAAAGTCGATGCATCCACAATTATACAGAATAAATATAATTTTCAATTTGGCGGCCGCGATTCTGTTGTTCTTGGAATTGTTAATGATTCAAGCACCATTGGTCGATTCTATTTTGTAAAATCGGAATCGAACGTCGAAGTCAAAGTTGTTGATCCATTGGACGTTGCTGGTCCATTATACAAAGACTTACAGATATCAGTATTAGCTTCTTCACAGATATCTTCTTTTAAGAATAAAACGTTCTTAGATCAGTATTCTGCCGGAAGAGGAATGTATATACAGGATAGAATTACAGGAACGGTTTCTATATCAGGAAGTACGACAGTAACCGGAGCTGGAACTAATTTCTTAACAGATTTTACCACCGGCGAATATATAATTATCGGAAACGAGAAATTTAAAGTAACAAATATCACAAACGATTTGGAGATGACGGTCAATGTACAACCAGATTCGTCATATTCAAATGTTGAAGCTTTACGTGAATATTTGTTATAAATAAAGAATACACAAATAATATAGGAGAAATCGTATGCCTGCGATCGCAACGAGTAAATTTCGCATACATAATGCGGAACAATTCAAAGAAGCATTTTCGGAAACAAATGATACAAAAATGTACTTTTACATTGGTGGCATTAGTTCATTTGTCGACGATACAAATCCACCCACACCGACAAATAACACAACATCGATAGAGTATTCACCTTGGTCGGATATGATTGGTGCTAAACGTGTTATCGAAAGTGATGTTGTACAAGTCGTCGAACGATATAACTGGACAGTTGGTACAATATATGACCAATATGACGATCAGGATTCGGATATTCTGGACGATGATTTTTATGTAATGACCGAAAATTATAATGTTTATAAATGTCTTTGGAACAATAATGGCGCGGCCGCAGGTTCTGTAACTGGTACTTCTGATCAACCTACAGGCACATCAACTACACCTTTCCAAACAACGGACGGGTATATTTGGAAGTATATGTACACAGTAACAACCGCAGATGCATTGAAGTTTTTAACAAACGAATTTATTCCAGTAAGAACAGACTCTACTGTTAACGCATACGCTACAAGTACAGCAAATGGTGCAATTCACGCTATCGTGGTAACAGATGGTGGGAGTGGGTATGATGCTGGGAGTGATGTCCCTGTTGTTACAATTACAGGAACAGGTGGAACCGTAGTTGTAGATCCAGCTGGTGTCACCGTCGACGGTTCTGGTGTTGTTACGCAAATTTTAGTACAGGGTTATCAATTAGGTACTGGATATAGTAGTGCAACGGTTACGATTGCGGCTCCAGCAGGTGGTGGAGATACGGCCACAGCGCGTGCCATTATCAGTCCTAAAGGTGGCCACGGGTTCAACGCTGAAGAAGAACTTGGTGGTAAGTATGTAATGTTGAACGTCAGACTCGACGGCACGGAAGGTGGTACGATTAGTATCGAAAACGATTTCCGTAAAGTTGGTTTGGTACGCGATCCATATAACTATGGAACCACCACAGTTGCAGACACAACCAATATTCGACAAACATTCAAACACACTTTTAGTACTGCACCCACCGGAACATTTTTATCCGATGACGTTGTAACAGTTGGTGATAGTTCAGCAGTAGTTGTCGAATTTGATGCTACCGTTGGTGTGCATGGTGCGTTGTATACTACATTACCTTCCCCAGACCCGTCAGATTTTGATGGATCAGGAAGTACTAAGAGTATTACAAGTACTTCTGGTGGCGGCGCAAATATTGATTCGTTGTTTGAAGGGCCTGGACTAGAACCACATTCTGGTGATGTCCTATATATAGAGAACAGAAGCCCAATTTCAAGGGCCTCGGATCAAATTGAAGACGTTAAATTAATTATTGAGTTTTAATTTTACCTAAAGAAGAGAAAGTAAAATGACGAATCCTGGCGGAATAAACCTAAACATCAGCCCGTATTTCGATGATTTTGATGAAGATAAAAAATTCACACGAATTTTATATCGACCCGGCCGGGCCGTTCAGGCCCGAGAGCTGACACAAGGTCAAAGTTTACAACAAAAACAAATAGAAAGATTTGCTAATTTTTTCTTTAAGCAAGGTTCTATTGTACAGGGTTGTGAACAAACAGTCGATTTAGATTTGGACTATGTTAAACTGCAGTCCACATTTGATTCTGATGATGTTTTAGTTTCAAACTTCTTGGAAAAAGAAGTTGTGGGACAGACCACAGGGATTCGTGCTTTCATTGGACTTGTTGCAGATTTGTCCGGCGACGACCCCAAAACATTATATATTAATTACTTGACAGCTGGCGCGGTTCGTGTTAAAATACCTAGAGTTGCGAATGCGATACTTATTCCGACAGATGCGACTATTGGCGGCACTGTTAGATTTAGAACTGCGGCCGCTCCAACAGTTGATGTGGTTACTGCAACACTGGTCGATTTTGATATAGATCCAACTGATGGTGGAGTCGATGATTATATTTGGGTAAACAATTTATCCGCAGCAATTGGCGATATTCCCATTTCAGGTGCTGATGAAGTTCTCATTCCAGCCACATCCGCAGACGTACAACCTGTTTATGATTCAACTATTTTAGACAGTCGTTCGGCTTCAAAATTTGTTGAGAGTGAAATTTTGATGGCTGGTGTTTATGGCGTCAGATTCTATGCAAACGCAGCAACGGCAAATGCAACAAAATTTGTTGTTGACGCAGGCCTCGCAACAGAAGTAACTTATACGAAAGCATCGAAGTCTACTATTGATGAGGGGATCATGTACATTGCTGATCACTTCGTTAAACACACAGCTCAAACAATTATTTTAGACAAGTATAGTAATGTTCCTTCATATAAAATTGGATTGATTCCTACAAAAACATTTGTCGATTCGGCTGCAGATTCTAGTCTGTTAGATAACGCACAGGGAACTGAAAACTTTCAAGCGCCAGGCGCAGATCGTCTTAAGATCGATACTACGTTAGCTAAAGTATCTTATACCGAGGTAACAGACGGATCTGATTTTGTATCTATGATCGAGATCGAAGATGGTATCATCAAGAAACGTAGAGATATAGAACTCGAAGGCAAGATCGAAGAAGCAATCGCAAAAAGAACGTCTGACGAATCTGGAGATTATACACTATCAGATCCCAGAATCTCTGTTCGGGAACATTTAAATACGGGAAGTAATGGCGGCCGATATTCTGCTGGTGAAGGCGGCGATTCAGATTTGTTGTTACTTGAGGTTGACCCTTTTGTTGCATATGTTTCTGGTTATAGAAACGAAATCATTTCTCGAGCTAACATTGAAATATCTAAAGGTTTAGACACACAAGAAGTTGAACAGGTAAACACTCAAATTAATCTGGGTAGTTATATAACAACCAATGAATTTATTGGATTTTGGAATTTTGAAAACAGTATCGAAGTTGATTTGTATGATACTGCACAAACCGTAATCACCAATAAATCTTTCGACAATGCTGGTTTCACCCCCGCAGGAACCAAGATCGGTACAGTAAGAATCAAGTCGATAGAATATGTCAGCGGCGAAACGGGTGAACCCACCACACAATATAACTTATACACATATGATATTAAAATGAATGCTGGAAAAACATTCCAAGAAGTTCGTTCATTATATCAAAACAATTTATCAGTGTCCGACTGCGTTGCTGACATCGTATTAGATGCGGCTGGTAACGCTGTGGTAAAAGAACAAACATTCGATAGATTGTTGTTTAAATTACCCTACGGTAGCATCAAGACATTAAGAGATTCTAACGGTCAATTAGAAAACGGTTTTCGTTTCCGAAGAGAATTTTCATTGACATTAAGTAACGGAACTGGTACAATTAGTTCTACATCCACTAATGAAACTTTTGTTGGTACTGGCACTCTTTCCGAACTACAGAAGAAAAATAACTACTTGGTTATTCCACAAACTACGTTGTTCACCTCAGCAGTAGAAGTTGATAATGTTACAACCAATGGAACAACCGCAATATCAACCGATGGTGGTACAGGTGGATCGTTCACTGCAGATTTTGTTGTTGGTGATTATATTGCGATCAATGGCACAGGAGATGACACTGACGGAATTTTCAAAATCACGGCGATTGCCGATGATAACAATTTAACAATTGATGCAGCTCATCCAGGCTCTGCCACCGGTCTTGACATATATAAAGTTTTTCCTGGCGGGTTGCCTATTAGATTGGATGGAAGTTCTAGTGGATCTGGAACTCGTACTCTATCTGTAACCACTCCAACAGCAATTACTTTAGATTTGGATGAACAGTTTGATGGTGGTATTAGTTTTGTTGCTACTATGGACAGGTCCAACGCAAGAGAAATTAAAAAGAATGTTATACGTGACCGACAAATTAAAATCGAACCAACCGCCACCGGCCCAGGCGCGTCTGCTCATCCGAATGGGACATCTGGACCATACTCTTTGGGTCACTCAGATATTTACGCACTCAAGGCAATTTATCAAGCAGCTGATTTTACTGTCAATGCAACAACGTCAGACACAAATGTTACCTCAGATTATACATTAGACAATGGTCAACGGGATAATTTGTATGAGAATGGTAAAATCACACCTAACGTTGGAGTTGTTCCGACGGGTAATTTGTTAGTTGTATTTGACTTTTTCACACACGATACTACACAGGGTGTTGGTTATTTGTCTATAGATTCGTATCCAATTGATGATGCTGGTGACAATACGACTACAACAATTCGAACCACAGATGTTCCGACGTATGTTAGTTTAAAAAACGGGGCTTTTTATGATCTTAGGAACACGTTAGACTTTAGACCAATTAAATTGAATAGTACAAATGGCGCAACAAACCCAGCTGAATCTACTACGTTCGATGTTCCTGTAGGTGGCGGTGGATTACACTTCCCGGCTGCAAACTCGGATTTCCAAGCAGATTTGCAATATTATAAAGGCAGAAAGTCTAAGTTGTACATGAACAACAAAGGTGAGCTTGCGGTTATTGACGGGTCGCCCGGATATCCAAACCCATCACCTCCGCCAAGTGTTCCCGATTCTATCGATCTAGCTGAATTGGAAATTCCAGCATTCCCATCATTACCTAAAAATGTTGTGGTTTCTCCGAAGAAGAACCGTCGATTTACAATGCAAGACATTGGTAAGTTGCAGGAACGAATTAACAATTTAGAATATTACACTTCATTAAACTTGTTAGAAAAAGAATCACGGGATAAAGTTATTGTAGATTCTGACGGTATTGACAGATTCAAAAACGGTATTCTTGTTGATGCATTTACTGGACACTCTGTTGCTGATGTGGGTCTTCCGTCTTACAGAGCTGCAATCAACCGTGAAGGTAAGTATGCGACAACATATTTTGACAATGATAATCAAGTACGTTTAGAATATAACTCAACCACATCTTCCGGTGTTACAAAAACTGCCGGTAATAAGTTGATGTTGAATTACACAGAACACACATTTGCTGATCAACCGTATGCATCCCAAACCTTGCGACTGACACAATCGTTTGCGTTTAGTTGGGTTGGTGATATGAAAGTTGTTCCCGCTACAGACAACTGGTTACAGACAACACGAAACCCCAATTCAGATTTGGTTTCTGATTTGACTGGCGAATCTGATAACTGGAAATCTTTGACTTACGCTTGGAACACTGAAGTTAATCCTGCAACACGGCATTGGATTGGTGCGCCCAACAAATCGTTGTCTTTCACCTCGGCCAACACCGAATATGACATCAGCAGAACTGCGGCTGGCCAGACAAGCAAGCAACAAATCCAAGATTCGACAATTGATATTACGACATCAGACTTGAACATAGCTGTCAATCGTGTTTCTGACATTTCAATCTCTCATGTTATGCGTGTTAGAGATTTTGCATTTGAATGTAATGGACTGAAAGATGGTTCGCAAATGTATGCGTTTTTTGATGGCGTCGATGTAACATCGAACTGTAAACAAATTGCGTTGGTAGGCACCAAAACTTTGAATGATCTTAATGATTTGTATGACAACGACGGCACACTGACCGTTGATACAAACTATTGGACAGAAGTTTCTACCACAGAATTGCGTGCTATTAAGAATAAAGTTTATGGTATTTTTACGGTGCCTGCAAATTCATTCTATGTTGGTTATAGAGAATTGAAGTTAATTGATGATGCTTTGAACAGAGACTCTGTAGCTACAACGGTTGCAAAATATTCTATTCGATCTTCTGGTCTTGGTATTACTCGTGGATTGGATTCTATCAACACGAGACCACTTTCGGTTGCGGTTGACGAATCTAATTACGTATCTAAAATTAGTCGTGTTAATTCAACGTCTAAAAATTATACTGATGTTAACTACAAACGATATGATCCATTATCACAAAGTTTTTATATAGATGAATCTACATATCCGAGAGGTATTTTCTTATCGTCAATTGATTTGTTCTTCCAATCAAAATCTGGAAATAATAATCTTGGTGTTACTGTTGAAATCAGAGAAATGCAAAATGGTTTCCCAACTAGAAAAATCATTGGTAATGAAGTTTCACGGGTCGAGAATTCTAACATTGCAGTTTCTGCCGACTCTACTGTAGCAACCACATTCACGTTCCCGAGTCCCATATACCTATTCCCAGGCACAGAGTATTGTTTCTCCGTCAAACCTGATGGGAATTCCAGAGACTATCAAATCTGGACAGCAGTTTTGGGTGAAAAGGATATTACAGACTCTACTGTCGGTAAGTCTATCGAAGATGAGCCTGCTGCAGGAATCTTATTTGCATCTACCAACAATTTCACTTGGAGTATTAGACAGAATCAAGACTTGAAATTCAAGTTGAAGATTGCCGAATTCTCAACTACGACTAATGGTTCAGTATATTTTAACAACACAAACATCGGATCCAATGTAGATTTCTCAAGAATCACAACTAATATTGAGAATTTAACTATTGCTGACACAGACATACAGTATTCTATTAATATGTATGATTCTAACTTAGAGCAATCTGGATATTTGTCTGTTAAGAATTTAGAACGTTTGGAATTAACAAAACAATATAGAATAAACAATACTGTAGACACACCGTCGTTGAATATTTTATCAACATTATCTACGGACAATAAGTATATTTCACCATACATTGATTTGGAACGTGTGAATGTTATTCCCGAAGATCTTGACATAAACAACTCTACAGAAACAACGTTAACGGGAACCGTAACTGTTACTTCTGGCCAAAATGATGTCGTGGGTGTTGGCACACTGTTTACTTCGGAAGTGGATGCTGGGGAATACATTAAAGTTGGTAACGATTATCGAGTTGTGTCTGCAATAACTGACGATACTAATTTAATCACAACACAAAATTTCCGTGAAAGTGTTTCTGGTGTGACAGCACAAATTCAGTTTGAGGAAGCTCCAGCAGGAACATACACATCAAATAGTCGATATATTTCTCGACGTGTTGCATTGAATGATGGATTTGAAGCCTCAGACATCAAAGTGTTTGTTGACGTAAATCGTCCAGCTGGAACTGATGTCAAAGTTTACTATAGAATCCTCAATGAAAGTGATCAAGATTCTTTTGATCTTAAATTTTATAGTGAAATGTCACTTGATGGTACACCAGCAATCAATCAAGATTCGAACACATATGCAGAAGAAAGGTATGTGATTCCAACTGCAAATTTAACTGGTGGTGTTCAGATTTTGTATGGAACTGTTTCGGTTACCAATTCAAGTGTCACCGTATCAGGTACAGGAACAAGATTCACCGAAGAGCTTCGGATTGGTGATACTGTTGCGATTGGACCAGATCGAATCACGGGGGTTGTCGCAACGATTGGTGGTAATGAAACGTTGACTTTGGAAAGTGGATATACGGGAACGACATTGAGTGGCTTGGAGATATTTGAGGTCCTAAATAATGTTGTCGGGTATACTACAGAAGATTTGAGATCTTATAGTGGATTTAAATACTTCTCAATCAAAGTTGTTTTCTTGTCAAGTAATTTGGGTTATGCGCCAAGAATTAAAAACTTAAGAGCAATAGCGTTGGCATAATGAAGATTCAACTTGAAGAGAAAGCTGAAGGAATTACTGAGAGGGATATTCATTCCAAGGCCTTATTAAATACGGATGCTGAAGCCTTGTTGAGATATAAAATTAAGAGACAAAAAAATTTAGATCAACGGCGCATGGCAAATGAGTTAGATTTTTTAAAAACAAAAGTAGAAGATTTAAGTAGTGACATAACGGATATTAAAACCTTACTGACAGAATTGGTTTCTAACAGATAAAACGGAATAGTTAAATGGCATCATCACTCAATATTCAACAAATTTTATTATCAAATACATTTGATGAGTTTCGTATTAGTTCTAATACTGTCATCGATGAATTGAATAAATTTGGAACAGGTTCAGCAACAGTGACCGTCGGGTCTATTGTAATATCTACATCTGACGGCGAATCTGGGGATTTGACCGTAGGAAATGATTTAGATGTTACGGGTGAATCTTCGTTTGGTGGGATTGGATCTAATTTGGTACCAGCTCTCGGTAATACATACGATCTTGGATCTGGGTCTGAAAATTGGAAAGACCTGTACATTGCTGGAACAGCTAACATCAATATTGTATCGGCCGATTCTGGTTCTACGGTTAATGATTTTGAAGTGGGTGGCAATTTAACAGTTATTGGTAACGCCACAATTTCCGGCAACCTCACATTTGGTGATGCAGAAACAGACACAATCACACTTGCTGCTGACGTTGCTTCGTCGATTCTACCAGAAACTACCGCTACGTATAATCTCGGATCTTTGTCCAAACGATGGCAAGATCTATATCTCGCAGGAACTGCAAGTGTAGAAATATTGTCTGCAAATTCTGGCGTTGTAATTAATGATTTTACAGTAGACACAACTACGTTCCACGTAGATTCTACAACAAATCGCGTAGGTATTTTAAGTACGAATCCGGATGTCAGTCTTGATATTGGTTCAGCTACAGACGCAATTCATATTCCTGTAGGAACGACAGCACAACGACCTACTTCGCCAGATTCTGGTTATTTCCGTTACAACACGAGTCTCAGCCAATTCGAAGGATACACTTCAACTTGGGGTGCCATTGGTGGTGGTGGAACAAACACATTCACAACAGACACGTACACAGGTGATGGTGTCGAAACAGAATTTGTATTGTCACAATCTACTGAATCTGAAAGTAATTTGATGGTTTTTGTTGATGGTATTTTCCAAAACCAAGGCGCATACAGTATTTCAACATCCGCCGGTATTACCACATTAATATTCAGTGAAGCCCCTGCGAACACAAGAAGTATTGTAGTTTACGTAGTTGCTGCTGGTGTATCAGGCAACAACCTAAACCAAGATTCTTTTGCTGGTGATGGCATTCTTCAAGTATTCACGTTGTCAATTCCTCCAGTCAATGAAAATAACACACAGGTGTTCATTGATGGTGTCTATCAGCAAAAAGATGCTTACACAATCAATGGTTATGATATTCAATTTAGTGAAGCACCCCCAGCCGGCACCACAATCGAAGTAATGACATTCACTCAAACTGAAGTCAATGTTCCTGCAAACAACACTGTTGTTTCTGCAAGCTTGTCGGGTGATTTGGTGACGCCAGGATCTTTAACTGTCACTACAGATTTGATAGTAACTGGTGATACAACCTTAAACGGTAACCTATACTTCGGTGACGCAAACACAGATACAATTACTTTCGCTGGTGAAATCTCCAGTCATATTCTACCATCGATTGACATCACGTATGACTTGGGTTCTGCGACAAATCGATGGAGAGACTTGTATTTAAGTGGAAACACAATTTACATCGGTGATGGTAAGATTGAATACAACGACACATCTAATGAATTCGAACTTAAAAATTCAATCGACCAAACAGTTAAAGTTAGTCTGTCTGCTAATACGACAACCGACTTGTCAGAAGGGTCTAACAAATATTACACGTCTGCAAGAGTTTTAACCGATGGAGTTGGGATTGTTCCTGCCGGAAGTCTTAGAGGGACTCTAAGCGACGCTAGAATGCAATATGGCGTTGCATACGACAGTGCAGCTGGTGCTCCACAAGCTGGATCATTTTTCTTCGATTCACTAAACTCCAAACTTAAAGTTCATACGGGATCGACTTTCATTGATGCTGTTCCAGCTGGCGCTGGCGGTGGCGGCGGTGACACTACGGCTGCAAATGCAACATTTAGAAAATACAGTTACACAACTGTAAGTGATACAAATATTATCACGGGTGAAGAAGATCCAACAACAGATTCTGGAAACTTTGTTGTTGGCAGAACATACAAGATTGTATCATTAGGCACCACAGATTTTGCAGCTGAACATCCCGCAACCGCAGTTAACTCTGTGGGTGATGAGTTTGTTGCTGAAGTAGTGGGAACCGGAACAGGAACCGCAAGTCAAGTTTTAGAATACATCGTTGACGGCAGCCAGAACATTGAAGTATATGTCAATGGTGTCAAACAATTTGAAGGTGCAACGCAAGATTATGTTTCTACAACAGGTAACTCTGTCAACTTTACATACACGTTGCCTACAGATTCAAACGTTGACATTCAAGTATACGAATTGTTAACTAATGATGCATATTATCTTAAAACAGAAACCTATACTCAATCAGAAACTAATACGCAGATTTCTACAGCACTTTCTACATACGACGACCAAGCAAACAGTGACGCACGATATGTAAATGTTACTGGCGACACGATGACTGGAACATTAACCGTTGCCGACAGTTTAAATGGCGATCCGGTGTTGGCACATTTCTATAATGACGATGCAGGGACATTAGCCGAATCAACTGTTTATATATCAAATAACGACACAACAAACGGTGGATTGTTCTTACAGGCAACCGGATCCGGATTTACGACACAAGATGGATTTGTCCAAGATGCAGCAGTTCTTGGTGCAACAAGCAACGCATCCGGTGGGTTGTCTATCATGACCCGTTCTAATACGGATATAAGATTTTACACCAATGGTCATACAAACGAAAGAGTTCGAATAACCAATCAAGGGCGTGTCGGGATTGGTACTTCTGCGCCAAATAAGGCTTTGGACGTACACTCAGGTATCGCCAGTGACATTACAACATTTGGTAACGACGCAGGGAGCTATACTTTTGGCTACACGACGAATCTAGCTTCTTGGGATTTAGGCGCTTCAGATTCGTTGCGTTTCCGTCACGGTTCTACCGAGACACTGCGGTTAAAAACAACCGAAAGTGTTTTTAATGAATTAGGTGCCGACCTAGACTTCCGCGTTGAGTCTAGCGGCAACGCTAATATGCTCCACGTTGATGCAAGTACTAATTCGGTAAGTATTGGTACATCTGTTCATTTGGGTGGCACCCTAAATCTTTATGATGGTAGCTTTCGTGGACAAGCGGCTGGCGCTCTGACAGCGACTA
>Ga0209309_10002541_pt1 | contig 16503 bp, 14 predicted proteins | sample COGITO_mtgs_1204_2_FD_184807 | JGI IMG/M metagenome (GOLD analysis project Ga0209309, IMG submission 184807) | Pelagic marine microbial communities from North Sea - COGITO_mtgs_120412 (SPAdes) (version 2) | ecosystem: Environmental > Aquatic > Marine > Epipelagic ... | reverse complement strand
AGGTGGCTGGTAATGACCTGCACCGTCCGATCAAGCTTTGCCCGATCATCGGCAGCGGCACTCAGGGTCAATCCGTTCTCTGACGTGGCCAGATCACAAACCCCGAAAGGCAGCGCGATATGGCCTTCTTTTTGCGTATGGGTAACGGGTACCTTGTGAGCGAAATGTTTGCAGAGTGTACCAAGGTAACGCTCTGCCTTTTCGGTATTGAAGTGGGTCGTCGCTTTCATGACATCGTTCCTCGTGTTGCAAGGAACATCTATCTCCACAGCATTGATCCGGGTATTCATTGAATGCAGAAGTGATAGTTCCGGCAGGGCGAACAATGATTGATCATCTAAAGCATATGGCCATCTTCGCGCGGGTGGTCGACGAGGGCTCGTTCCGCGCAGCGGCGAAAGCCATCGGTGTAGCACCTTCGCGGGTGAGCGAAACCGTTTCTGAACTCGAAGATTTTCTCGGCGTAACATTGCTTTATCGCACGACCCGCAAGATCGCGCTCAGCAACGAGGGACGCATATTCTATGCCCGTGTGACCGACATGTTGCGCAGTGCGGAAAACGGGTTGAATGAACTCAATGCGCTATCGCTGGAACCGGTGGGTGCGCTCAGAGTTTCGATGCCTGCTTTTATGTCATCCTCGACCCTGTCGACGGCCATCGCAAAGTTCTCATGCTTTCATCCGCAAGTCGCCCTGTCGCTGGCGTTCTCGGATCAGAAGATGGACCTTATCAACGATGGTTTTGATGTGAACATTCGCGTTGGTTGGCTCGACGACAGTGCGATGATGTCACGCAAACTGGGCGAAAGCGCCCGGGCGTTGGTGGCAGGCTGCGACTATGCTGCAACGCGCCCGGTCCCCGAACATCCCTCCGATCTCGAAGACTGGGACTGGGTGCGTTACCGGCATCGCTCCGAATATACCCGTCTCATCGGCCCTGGGGACGAGGAGGCGAAGGTTTTGGGGCAAGCACGGCTCGAAGTGGATAGCGTGGACGCCCTGTACCATTTCATCTGCCAGAATCTTGGTGCCACAGTTCTGCCCGAGCATCTCGCCGCCAGGGGGGAGGCCGAGGGCAGACTGGTACGCCTGTTCCCAGAATGGCACCTCGCACCGCTGGGAATATTCGCCGTCTGGCCCGACACCTCGCGCCGCGAGAATCTCACGCTTCTGTTTGTACGGTTCTTGGCGGGGGAACTTGGACAGTGAATCGCTTACAGTGGGTATTTCGATGCGGCGTGTGGTTGGGCGCTCAGCAGCATCGAGCGGCAATCAGCCTGCCGATTCAATAAAGGTCTTCGAATATCCCATCATGTTTTCATACTTACCAATGTCCACTCAGTATATGCTACGCTGCAGCGAGCCGGGAAGTCGAGAAGGTCCAGTTTGGGCCGGGAGCGACAAGAGAGAGCTGTTGGCGGTTGAGTTAAGACCAAGCGGTTCTATCGCTAAACGCGAACACGAATCTGAAAAAGATCGACTGAAACCGCTAGGCTTGGTGGAAAATCTTCGCCGAAGCGGCTATTCTCAAAATGTGGCGACGCATCAAGGTTACACAAAACTGTACCTTGAAATGTACCCTACACGATACGGATCAGAAATAATTAAGGAATCCCAGCATGTTCGCTAGAATAAATGGCGGAGGGAACGGGACCCCCGTCTAACCTTCTCTATACTGAGTAGTCACCAAAGACGAAAGAAGGCGGCAACACAAACGAGTTAGTCTCAAAATTTGCGCTAGCACATCGCACACGAGTCTAAATCGCATCAGCATCGTTCGAAGTAGCTTCATTCGCCCGCAATAACTCGTAAATTTTCCTTGCCACGACACTATCGACAATCAGCTCGTGCGAAACACGAAGCGCGATAGACTGTGAGGCGGGATTTCTTACAACGGTAAGCTGTGCGCGTTCACGTTTTTCGTCCGCAAAGCTTATACGATATACATAATAGCGATCACCGGTTTCCTCTGCCATCTTCCACTCATTAGGAGTGAACCTGACAGTTCCCGATTTCGCCTCAATAAACCGTTCAACCAGTTCAATCCTTTGGGGATCGTTCATGAAGGCGTCTCGGTCGACCTCAGAGCGAAAACTTAAACAGTCACATCCGTAAGCGCCAGAGCCAACTAGGTTTGCGACAAGCAGAGGGACGCGACCTCGGCTTTTCTCAAATGCAACGGACCAATGCTCCGCGTCGGCAGCCCGATCGACATCAGAACTGCGTCCTGCCAGCGGACCAGTACCTCCAGTAATTCGAACCGTAATATCGTCGGTGCGCTCGCGACTCGATACTCCACCAGTACCGGCTGTCAGTGCCGTGGCCGTAAGCCTAAGCTCACTGCTCACGGCTTCTGCTGCGCGGTCTGGCTCATCTTCTAATGCTGCATCTTGGTCTGTTTCCGCCAAATCTGCTTCAGTCGGAGAACCACTCAGATCGTCCTCACTTTCCGCTCTTTCGAGGGCTTGCGCGAGGGTATGAGCGTCAACTGAAATTGTCGGACCTGTTGGCTCTATAAAACCAATACCTGACTTGACGGCTTCTTGCTCCGCTTCGTTTAAGGCAGGAAGCGCACGCAACAAGTGCGTCATTCTTAGACTCTGCGTCGACGCCGTTAGAAGAGTAGTAAAATCGCTCCCAGCCTGAAGTTCGAAAAGCTCTGCGATCCCGTCTGAAATTGCATGTAAGCCAAGATCGAAATTTTCATCATCATGAAGACTTGGGTCAATAGTCACTGTGAGTTCTTGACCAGTCGAATCAAGACTGTGTTTAAACGGCTCAAGATCATCAATGATTGTTTCGCCGCCAGCCTCTAGCTCCATCTCAGCTCTCAGCGCAATTACGAGTCTAAGAGACTTCAACCGGCGAAGGGAAGCTTGATCTGGAGAAAGATGATTCCGAAGAGCAAGTATAAACGGCTTCGTTTGTTCGAACCTGGTAAACAAGGCGTCTGCCACCACGCCATCGGCCTGTTCCACGGACCGCAAGCGAATGTTCATGCTATCCTTACGCAGCGCGGGTATTCCGAAGCGAGCGGCTACTTGAGTTGCGTTGCGCCTGGAAGGCAAATCAACGAGCTTAAGGTGGCTCCGTACTGCTTTCGGTAAATCGTCGCGATGAGCATAATATGTCTCTTGCCGAGCACCCCACTCTCGCCCGTCTTGAGTGAGTATCGGCACTTTACCTTTTTGTAAAAACGCCTCGCGGTCGGCGCCGCCTCTTTCAGGATCAAAAGAACCTCGCTCGAGAAGCTGAAGTAGAAACCGGCTTGCGAGTTCCAGCGGAATCCCTCTGGTGGGTAGATCTAGCAACATCCGATAGATTTGATCCTCAGGAATGTCACTTAAGTCCCGCACAACCCCAGCACGTTCTAGGCCGCGCCGCCACAAGGGACCGACCAAGCCGAAGCGCTCGTCATCTTGGGGCGTCGGTGGTTGCGGCACTTGAAAGAGCGAAGCAAGTGCGCCCGGTGCGATCATTACATCTTGGGGTGCATGAAGCTGTTCGTCCAAACAGAGAAGCCACTCACCGCGCTTAACGATCTCTCGAAGAACGTCCGGTAGCGGACCATTGTACGGGCGAAAGCCAGCATTTGCGCTGCTGCGGCCTCTTAGTAAAACCTTAAAATGCAGGGTTGATTCCAGCGCGTCCATCCGCTCATCAAGGGAAAGCCATGCTAACACGGCTGCACATGGGGCGGTGGCGAGGATATCGCCAAGCTCTTGAACAGTCTCATAATCAGCAGCGAGCGTGTATCCCCACGCAAGTGCATCTCTCTGAAGTTCCTGAGACTTGCTGCCATCAAACACCATGAAAGTTTCCGGAAGAGCGCGTTGTACCGTGTCACGCCATTCCTTCGGCAATGGCTCTTTTGTCTTCCGCGGCCACTTATTGATACCGAGCCACAATAAGAAGTCTTCTAGGTCGTCCGCCTCAGATGGGAGGCCGTTCCCGACTGGGTCATCAATCAGGAGTTCTGGGTGAGTGGAATATAGCTCCGCGTTAATCATGCCGCATTGCCCATAGGCTTCCGAAAGGTGAACCGCTGCGATGTCCTGCCAGCTGCCATCCTTGCACTTGACTCTTATGGCACCCGTAGGCCTTTGACGTTTTCTGTCGTGGAGAGCATACAGCTCACCTAAGAATTCTGACTGAAGACGATCAGGATCAGGGTGTTTACTCTTCAGCAATTCTCCAAGCCGCGCCCGTAGTGCTTGGATAACACCTTCAACGCTAAACTCTGTAACGCGGAAGCCTTTCAGTGATGTGATTTTTTCTCGAAGTGTTGAGCCATCAGCTTGTTCAACGAGCCGACCCCATAACTCTGGATATATAAACCGAGCACTAGACCAACGTGGCAAATTTCGCCGCTGATCATGTCGACTTGGGGGAGGAAACGGAATCGCACTCTTTGGCATCGACTTTAGCTTCGTATCAAGCAGAAGTCGTCGGTCATGATGCTGTTCTGGCAATGTCGAGGAAATCCCAACGATGGCACGAGCTCGCTCATCTATCTCCAGTTCAGAATTCCTCAGTCGTTCCAGTAATTCTGACGGTTCGATTTCTGGGACTTCCAACTCTTCTCGTAGTAGATTTTCAATCTCTTTTGCTTCGACAGCAGCCAGCTCTCCGAATAGACGTCGTGGTAGGAAGTGTGCGTAACCGACGGGTCCAATCAGGCTCTCCGCGGCCGTTCGCCATTGCCCGTCTAGGCCCAGGATGAGTGGCAAGTCGCAGGCTCGCCGCCAAGTAGCTCGGGCAATGGTCTCCAATTGCTCCGGGAACTCTCCTTGGGCAACAAGCCAGTCGAGTGGTTCATCATTAAGCCGACCATCTTCGCGCAGCTCGTGAAGCATCTCCGCATAAAAGACACCGAGCGCGTTTAGAACAGCGTCATTGAGAGAAGACCCGTCTTCGATTGTCTTTCGGTTTGAAGCAAGCTCTAACGTTGCATGAAATAGACCAGTGAACGGCAGCGGTAGCGATGTTGGGAAGAAGCTGTGAAGGCAACCGGCTTCGCAGTTTTCGTCAAGCCGCAGAGCAATCGCCAGCTCGTATTCGCGTTCAGCCTCGCCGCTGCCGAGTGTTCCTTGCCGTTGCCTTAGTATCCAAGTCTGTATTTCCGTATCAGTTCCACTTGTCAGGCAGATTTTGACATCTCCGTCAACCTCTTCGTCCTGTTCGATGGACCAGTCTCTTTCCAGCTCCTCTGGAAGTTGAATTCGGATTTCGTGCAAGGCGCTCACGAAAAGCAGGAAGCTTGGCTCAAATTCCCTAGCTTGCTCAATTGCTTTTTCATATGCGCGCTGGTCACGAAACGGTGCCGCGACCACTGTGTCATATCCTTGTATTCGCAGGGTGCGTACGTGGTTCAGAATCCCAGTGGTTCCGATATCCAAGTGTTCCTCCAACGCATCTCCCGCTGCCGGAAAGACCAGTAGCGGTGGAGAGTCCGCTTTGGCGCTTCTCAGCTTCTTGGCAATTTCTGGGCTCTGTCGCTCAAGGTCTGCCACCTGTGCCGCAGCATGGTCGCGCGAAAAACCTATCTCAAGCGGACCACTGCTGATCAGGGGAGCTTCGGTCCAATTTAGAATAGCGCGAAAGCCTAGGCCCTTCGCGCCAATCATTCGGGCCGCCCGGGTCGGTTTGTCGCTCGTGTGCGCTGTCATCAGAGACGTCACGCCACCGGTGCGGAAGGGCTGGCCGGTGTTGGCCACGTAAAGGCAGCTGGGCGTGACTTGGATTAAAACTTTCCCGAGACCGCCCACCTCTGCCGCAGCGTCAGCCGCGTTTTGCACCAGTTCCAAGAGTTCACGTCCCGCATAATCCGCAGTCGTTTGTTGCTCAGACCGGGAATGTCCCAGCAGGAAAGCTGGCTTTGCAAGATATGCCTCGCGTGTGGCTTGAAGTTCACGCGCAATAAAAGATGACCACTCCTCGCGCGTGTTAGGTTCTAAATAATCTACATTCTGATCTGCTTTCACAATCTGTCTTTTCTGAGTTCTGATGGTGCTCCAAGGCAAATCTGAGCTAAGTGCCTTCGAAAAGCTTTCCTAGTTGCGCTTATTTGGTGCATTCTAATCTTGTCGGAAAAAGAACTCCTGATGGGGCAAAGCACAAAGCGTATTCACCAGTTGCATTTGGTCGACCGTGTTACATTTGGCTTCGCGCAGGCGCGGTGCTCCAAACACCAATGCGAGTCCCTTGGCGCGTGAGACCGCGACGTTAATGCGATTCAGCGAAAACTGAAACTCCATCCCGCGCGAGGTTTCTTCTGCGGACGATGCGGTCATGGAAACTAGGCAGACTGGTGCCTCTTGCCCCTGAAACTTGTCGACGGTTCCGACGCGCACACCCAACGGAAGGGCATCCCGGAGAGCGTTTACTTGTGCGTTGTATGGGGCGACGACGATGATGTCCGTCTCGCGCATCGGCCGCGTGCTGCCGTCCTTCTCCGTCCAGCTTCCATCAAGTAACTCAGTGACGGTTTTGCCAATAACGGCGACTTCTTCCTGTGCGATCTGGGCATTGCCCTCATGCACGACTGGCACCCAGAAAGCTCCGGCTTCGGGGAGCGCCGTACCTGTTACGCACTGGTGCGACGTATCAGGATGACTAGTCAGTCGACCTTCATAGACCTGCTCCGAGATAAACCGACAGACTTCAGGGTGCATGCGCCGGGATGTGGGTAGGAAGATGCCCCGGTCGGCTGGAACCGTTGCATGCTCCCCCAGCATCCATTCAAGGCACGACAGGTTCGCAGGCTCGGGATGCGCACCTTGAATGACCTGCGGCAACTGGCGTGGGTCGCCCACAAGGACGATGTTTCGCGCGGCACGACCCATGGCGGCCATGTTTGCAAGCCCAACCTGGCCGGCCTCGTCGACGAAAAGCCAATCAAAGGCCTGAACATTTTCGTCGCGCGAGAAGAACCACGCGGTGCCGCCTACGACATGGGCATCGGTCACCGCAGGGTCGTCGTTTGACTGCGTGCGGGTGATCCCGGAAAATTCATCGGGATACCCATCCTCACCGCCGCCAACCTTGTGCGCTAGCTCGGCGTTTTCCAACGTGATGTCGGGATCGTCAACCTCGAGGGCTAGAAGACAGCCCATCAGAACATTGCGGATCGCCTCGTGACTGTTCGAAGCGACTCCAACGCGGAACCCTTGGCGGACAAGTGACAGGATGGCGCGCGCGCTCACATAGGTCTTGCCGGTACCGGGTGGTCCCTGGATCGGCAGGACCGTTCCATCCATGTCATTCACCATGGCAATAGTGCCCGCTACAGGGTCTGCCCCGCCCAAAAGATCGCCCCGTGGGCCAGAGCGCAGACGCGGTGCAGCGCGAGAGAGCAGGTCATCCACGGCCGTATATCGGCGCGCGCCGCATTGATCATCGATCACATCACGCAAAGCACCGGCAATGACGCCTGTCTGGATCGGCCAGTCCGGATGCAGCGTCAGTTGATCCGCCAAGAGGTCGGCTTTGCTTGGACCTGCCTTGACCGTGATCTGACGAGCGCGGCGATCCATGGACTCGATCCCGACAGTAGTAGGAGGGCTGTCAAACACCGGAACCGTCGCTTTCTTGCCGCTCCGCAGTTTCGTTTCCTGTTCGGGATAGGTGTATCGGCGCGCGAAGGAACGCTTGACGGGTTCGACAGGACCTGCTGCTTCGAGCCCTCCAAGCGCATCGAGATCGTCGAGCAGATCATCTTCGTCCTTCGCAGCGCTATCGAACACGGCCCATTGAGCGGGCTTCACCTCACGGCTGTGAAAGACGCCGAGGTTGAACAGCATATCCTGCCGCGCCTCGGGCAAGCCGGACCCTGCCAGTATGTTCCGCAATGCTTGCGTATCGGCATCCTCTTCGACCTCTTTTTCTCCGGCGTCCGGGGCAAGGGTCGGCCAAGGGCCGGTGGGTCGGATGCCTACCAGCCAGTCGCGCAATTCCTCGGTCGAGATACAATCGACGCGGTTGTAATCCTCGATCTCGTCCAGAATCTGCTGGTCCTGCGTTTCGCGCCAGCGCTCATAAGCCACGACCGAGCCACCCGCCGTCTTGACCTCGCCATCCCGCTTGCGCTCATAGAATGCCTCCATCGACTTGATAGAATAGTTCGGCTCCGATCCGATCAGCCCGCCGCGGACCACGGCGAACAGATCGACGAAGAGCCGTTCCCTCAACAGCCGGTCGAGGAAAGCCTCACCGATCCCATATTTCGTGGTCAGGCGTTTGAGCGCTGTGATCTCGTAGGGCGCGTAGTGATAGATGCGCGCAGTGGGGTATTGCGAAATCCGCGCGCGAAAGAACGTCAGCAAGTCGGACAATGCCCGCGCTTCTGCGTCGTGGTCATGTGCCCAGAACGCCTGGAACTGCCCGTCGAACCAGATGCCGTGCAGATATTCGAGGCCGCTCTCGTAGTGGGGATCGCCTTCGATGTCATAAAATAGGTCGCCTGGCTGCGGTTCCGGTAAGAGATCGAAGCCTTTGCCAGGCTCCTGTGCCCGCAGTTCATAATCTGGCTCCCCGGTTTTGCGGGCCTGTTGCAGGCGGGCCTGAGTGATCAGTCGGGCCAGCGTGTTTTCAGCCATGCCGCGGATTGGGTAATCCAGCGTTGAGAGACCTTCCAACGTGTCAACGCCCGCGGCTTCCAACTTCTTCACCTGACCACGGCTGATGTTGGCGACATTGAACAAGCTGTCTTCGGCGTGCCAGACGCTGTTGCAATGTTCGGCCCAGCGGCACAGACCGCAATCCGCACATGGCACCGGGCGTGTCGGCTGCGGATCGGCAACGAAAGCTTCCAGCCGTTCGCGCGCCATCCGCGCATAGGCAGAGTATTCCGCCAGGCGCAGCGTCGCGCGCGTGCCGTCGCCCAATTCGACATGCGCAAACGCGGGCACCACCCCCTGAATTTCCGCCAACAGATCGGAATACAGAACCAGCTGAAGCACATGTTTGGGATCAGCCCGACGTTTCAGCTTGGTGTCGGCCACCTCGTAGCTGAAAGGTCCGAGCGCCGAGGGGGTCTCAACACGCTCCAGGAAGTCGGACCAGCCGCCCCAGTTCCCCGACAGAAACGCGCCCTGAAACACGACATCTGCAGCAGCGGCGAGTGCCGCGCGCGTGGCCTCGGCGTTTTCACCAAGCTTGCCACGCTCGATTTCCATGACCGTGCGGCCGGCCTCCTTGATGCGTGCAAGATGCGCCGCCTCGTGCGCATCGCCCTGTTTTTGCAAAAGCGCTGCGTCCTCGGTGTCGTCGCCCGGCTCCGGGCCCGTTCCGCGCATACGCGCCAGATCAAGTGTGGTCGCATGTGCGCAGCCTGTGAAGCGCATGAGATCCGTGGCGGACAAAAATATGCGACCGTCGAGATCCCTCATGGCTACTCCATTACCTTTGCAAATCAATCTCCAAGGGAATCACCTCGACAGACCGCAAGGTCATCAATACCGTTTGAGGGTGTCAATTTTTGGCATGGAGATCAAATGTCTTTTGCAAAAGCCCAGGATTTGCTTCGCCTTGCCCAGATGGCGGCGTCCCGTCGGGGAGGTGTCAGCCTTGAGGACATCTGCGCTGAGTTCGATGTGTCGCATCGCACCGCTCAACGGATGACTGAGGCTCTCGAAGCAACTTTCGTGAATGTTTCGACCACAGACGATGCCGAAAGGCGGCGTTACTGGCGGATGGACGCACCCTTGCCAGACCGACTGCAGCCCCGGCAGGAAACGGCGATCGAGGCGCTGGAAATTGCGACACGTACCGCGCGCGATGAAGGGCGAATACGGCATTCACGCGCGCTGGAGGATCTCCGTGACGGGCTGCTGGCGCGATTGAATCCGAGGGACGCACTTCGGTCGGAAGCCGATGCAGAGGCAGTGCTGGCTGGATTGGGACAAGTCACGCGCCCAGGCCCCACCGTCACACTGATGCCTGCCGTGACGGATGCTGTCATCGAAGCGCTGCGCGGTCCCTTCAGGCTGCGCGTCTGCTATGGCGCTCAGGGCGCTGCGCCGCGTGTGATCGAGCCGCATGGCATGCTGCTGGGGCACCGCAGCTATCTCGTCGCACGCCAACCCTCGCGTGGAGAAGACATCCTGAACTTTCGCATGGATCGGATTCATGAGGCGGAGGTTCTGAACGAGAGCTTTCAGCTGGCCTCGGGTTTCTCCCTAGAGACCTATGCCGCTCAGGCGTTTGGTGTCTATCAAGACCCCGAACAATACGGCGAAGTCGTGTGGCGCTTTTCACCGGATGCCGCAGAGCGTGCCGCCGAATTCCGTTTCCACCCAACCCAGGTTGTCGCACCTCAGGACGATGGCAGCCTGATCGTCAGGTTCAACGCAGCGGGCTGGTTGGAAATGGCATGGCACCTTTATCAATGGGGCGACAAGGTGGACGTATTGGCGCCCGCGGGCTTGCGCGAATTGGTTGAGGGCCACCAGAGGTCGGATTTCGACGCTCTGCCATGACGATATCGAACGGGAATTAAATATGAAAAACGGTCTTGATTATGCAGCCCTGAAAGCAAAACAACGCGCTATTCGCGAAGGCTTCCCCGAAACCATGGGGCTGCGCGCCCATCGCGCCATCAGTTGGATCGGCCGTGCCGAAGCCTGTGGCGACGAAGCCTGTGGCGAGGATGATGACGCGCGCTTCATTTTCCTGTGGATCGCATTCAACGCGGCCTATGCCGACGAGCAGGAGTTTCAGGCGGTCGCCCCGGGAGAACGCGCTGCTTTCGTCGAGTACTTTGGTCGGCTCGTGGCGCTTGATCAAGACCACCGCATCTACAAGGCGCTGTGGCAGCAGTTTTCTGGTCCTGTTCGGATGCTCATGGAAAATCGGTACGTCTTCAATCCTTTCTGGCAATACCACAATGGGATTGACGGGTTTGAGGATTGGGAGGATCGCTTCAAGACCTCAGCCCGCTCCTTTGCGCAGTCCTTCCAGGCCGGTGACACCGCACGCGTCCTGAGCTTCGTATTCGACCGGCTGTATGTTCTGCGCAATCAGCTTGTTCATGGCGGGTCGACCTGGAACAGCGGTGTGAACCGGGCGCAGGTTCGGGACGGCGCTGAGATCCTTGGGTTTCTGATGCCTGTATTCATCAACATCATGATGGACAACCCAAGTGAAAATTGGGTAAACTGTTTTATCCCGTCGTCGAATAGGTCCGAAACTGACTAAGCTGATCACGTTTCAAGTGGATATGCACACCCGAGCCTGGTCCCTCATAGCAGCATAGTCCGCCACCATCTCGACAACGGCCGATCCGTCCGGCAGCATCGCCATTTCCCCGGCCGCCCGTGCCTGAAACTCCCTGCTGTATTCCACGACCGGCGGACATGCCGCCACGCCGACTGCTTCAAAACCCGCCGTCGCGCAGCCGGTCAACCAGCTCGCCCCGACCAAGAGGACGACGAGCCGCCGCCTCCAGCATTCGACGTTGGACTTCATTGGCTTTCTCCATGGTCTCGAGCTGCTCGGCTGGAGGCCGCAACCTCAAAGGGCGACCCGCCCTCGCTGCGGCGTATCCAACAGCTGATCGATGAAGCTGCAGCAGTGGCTCAAGATCCGGTGCTGCATTGAGCGGCGATATTGGCGGGTGCAGCGAAAAGGTCATAAGCGAATGAACTTGCTGAACGAGAGGGAAGGGCGGGAAGCCGTCATTCGTTGCGCTCCACATCAATGGCGGTTGAGGGCAGAAAGTGAGTTTTGCAAAGCTGTATTGGCTAGGTTAGCCTTCGACAATTATTTGCTAAGAGCATGTGAAAAACCTTATCCCTAAGAAAGGAATACATTGTATGGGATTTACCGTCCAATTCCCTAAAGGTGTGGATTCAATCGAATTTATAGCGTCTTTTGCACAGTGTTTCGACGGGAACCAAAATTTGCGTGACGCTTTGCTAGGAATGCAAGATAGCCTTCGGCAAGCTGCTTTGTTTCCCCTTGAACCTTTGGGGCTTCTTGCTTGCATCACAGCAGAAGAGGAGGCTGCCTCAGTTCTCTACTATGCCCTGCTCGAAATGGGATACCAAGTTCCCAATCACGGAAAGATACAACGACATGATGCTAAAGTAAAAATATTAATTTTTGCTCAGGTGATCCAAAATTATTTCTTTAAAGACATGACAGCTGAATTCTCTAGCGTGATTAGAGTTCAGCGAGATGGAAATCGACCGAAAACCTCCTTGCGTTTCAGCCACGAAGGACATTCGATCGTACAAGAATACCCGCTTGGATCAATAGTAAGCAGTGGCGATGGTGAAGCTGGTCACAATTTGGCTGTGGAGAGGTCCGTTAATGCGGTACTCACTGACATAACCCCCAAAGGGATGTCTATCGGATCCCAAATCAAGACTGTCGCAAACAGACGAAACCTTTGCCTTTATGGGGATCCCGATAAAAAGAAACGATTACAATCCGTATCTGAAATAGAGCATTTTAAAGGTAATTGCGTAGTTATGGTTGTAGTAGCTTTTCTAGTACTTAATGAAAATGGTTGCACCTCTTCAATGAATAAACTGGTAAAGGAAATCTTCGAAAAACTTTCCACTAAAGTCATGCCTTAAGGCTAAGAAAGCGTGTTTAGCCGACTGCAAGGGCGCTGCGCCTTTCGTCTAACTGACCAGAACCTGATGCAATATAGGCTTGATGACCACCGTTTCACCGTACCTTCTCATGTCTGCTTTGGGCTGGCAACGGCCGTCCGCTGTCCCTAGCGCGAGTGTCCGGTTTGGGTCGATCGACACACTACGGGCGGGAAAGCAGGCTTTCGCTGCGACCTGCACTGACGTCCGGTGAGCGGGACTTTTCTGCCGTTCGCCGCAGCGCAGAATTTCATCAGGTTTTCGACCCGCCTCGACACGAAGGGCGGGAAATGCCATTCGCTGCAAACAGGAATTCTTCGTGCTTGAATATTGAAAGCCGACATTGAAAAAGACTGGATTCCTAGCAATCGCCGTGCCGCCGGAGGTCGGCTTCAAACCAATCCTGCCTGATGCTACACAGCAAACGAACAGCCGCTTTTGTCGTTCATCGTTTGAATGACTACGCCGTAGCGATTTCGTAGATCACAGCTTTCAGCATCTTGATTCGTGATTGAAGCTCAAGCCCCCCTGCCGGCGCAAGGCCTTGGCAACGATGGACAGCCTCAATTAGCAGCCACCGTAGGGGTGCCTTTGCTGCGGAAAGGCGATCTGCGATCAATAGTCGATCTGTATCTGCGATGCGATGCCCATGTTCATAGAGTATGATGTGACAGCCGTCCAACCGCGTTCGACCTCGATCTCGATGGGGCTTGGAAATGACTTGGCGACGTTCAAGTCGATGATTAGGTCGGCCCCTTTTTTCATTTGCTTGACGAACTTCACGAATGTTTGAGCTCATCGTGAAGGGGAGATCGGAACTTTGCAACTGTTGCATCGTTGGAAAATGGCAAGATTTGAAATAATCAATGAAGAGAATATCAATGAAAAATCCAATGAATAAAACCTTGATAAAAGCCCGAACAGCTTTGTTAACAAGCGCCACACTTTGCATCGGCTTTGCCGCGCCTGCTCTTGCTGAATCGCACATGAATCTTAGCAGCTGGCCGGAGGCGTCACAGAAAGCGGCGCAGCACATGATAGACACATATGGCGAGCCCGCACACATCACCGATCATGAGTTGATCTGGTACGAGACTGGCCCTTGGGCGAAAACGGTTATCTATGATACCGAGACTACTCACAACTTTCCAGTCACACACCCCGATGTCATGCAGCAGTGGATAGAAATGTCCGTACCTGCGGACATGTTCGACGACTTGGCGAACTATGACGGCAGCGTTGTGGTCAATCGTACTGAAGGCTTAATTTCGGCACGTTGCGATAAGGAAGCCGCAAATTTCCTCGCCATAAATCTTGCCTATGATATTGTTCAGGGCAATAAGACTGTAGAAGAAGCCCGCCAGTTTTATGCCGATACGATTGAACAAGTTATGAGTGGCGAGACGCCGGAATACGTTCAAGGCTTTATATTTGAACCTACGAGTGAAGACGTATCTGATCCTGATGTAAGTATCATTGAGGGTTAAGGTTTTGTGCCTTTAGGGTATCTCAACCCGGACGGAGCGCCAAGTAAAGCTCGGCGCTCCGTCACCAGAACATTCCCATTCGGTTATCGTAATTGTCATATCGAAAACGATTAAGATAATTCAATTCACCAGCTACCCGCGCGTGCCATTTCGGTCCCGTTGCGGAGAGCGCACCAGGCTCAGAAGAAAGGCCTTCTTATGAACATCGACAAAAATACCGCCGCCTTAGTTGTGATAGATCCCCAGAATGATTTTCTTTCTGAATCGGGTGTCGCGTGGGATCTGGTTGGCAAGAGCGTTCAAGAAAACGGGACTGTCGAACATCTGGGCCAATTGTTTGAAACTGCCCGGGAAAACAGCTTTTTGATAGTTATCTCACCGCACTACTATTACCCTCACGATCATAAGTGGAAATTTGGTGGTGTGCTCGAAGAGAAAATGCACGAAATCGGTATGTTTGATAGAAAAGATCCTCTTTCGGTCGAAGATTTCGCCGGCTCCGGTGCCGATTGGGTCGATCAATACAAACCAGTTATCGATCATGCGGATACGGTGGTGGTTAGTCCCCATAAGGTTTACGGACCGCAAAGCAACGATCTGGTTTTGCAACTTCGCAAACGTGGCATTGACACCGTCATACTCGCTGGCATGTCGGCAAACTTATGTATCGAGTCTCATATGCGCGAATTGCTTGAACAAGGTTTCAAAGTCTTCGTAATCAGCGATGCAACTGCCGCAGCACAGCACCCGGAAATGGGCGATGGATATGAAGCAGCCATGATCAATTTTCGTTATATAGCCAACGGAGTCATAACCACCTCCGAGATTATCGACATAATGAAACAGGCCTGAAAGGAGCGGTGGTCCTCGCTTGTCGGAGCATTTCCTTTGTTGATCGCGCGGACCAAGATGCAGGCCATCCAACCTAGACGATCCGACGCGCCCCACGCAGCCTGATTGTCACCGAACCAGATGGGGAACGCGTGAGTCAAGACGACGAAGAAGTCGATAAGGCGCATTGAGGTAATTTTTGATGCGCTCAGGGATAAAAAATAGTCAGGCGGCTGAGACGGTCAATGACACATATGAACGATCAAATAATGACAAATCTAAAGGGCGGCTTTGTGGCCGGTTTCGCAGCAACTGTAGTACTTTCGGTGCTGATGGTTGCCAAAAGCATGATGGGCGTGATGCCCGAGCTTGATGTGGCAGAGATGCTCGCCACGATGATGGGAGCTCCAATTATTGTCGGCTGGATCGCCCATTTCATGATCGGTACGCTGGCTTGGGGTGGCGGGTTCGCTGTTCTCTATAATGCAATTCCCGGCAACAGCGCTGTTATCAAAGGCATCGTTTTTGGCATTGCCGCTTGGCTAGGCATGATGATTGTGGTCATGTCGATGGCTGGCGCTGGTCTGTTCGGCATGAACTTTGGCATCATGGCGCCGATCATGACGCTGGTGCTGCATGTCATCTTTGGGGCCGTCCTTGGGAAGGTCTACGCGGCTTACCCCGCGACTGGACTCGCTGCCTGAACCCAACCCAGTCTGACATTACGCCAAAGGAGTACCCTTAACATGACCTTGAATGAGACCCAGTCAAAGCTGTGCGATGATAACCAAACCGACTTTTCGGACCTAAAGGCCGTCATTTTCAACACAAGTCTAAAACGCGAAGAAGGGAAATCGCATACCAAGCTGCTTCTCTCTGTGGCGGGCGAGATCATGTCCCGCAACGGGGTTAGCGTGGAGCATATCCACGCAGCCTCCCACCAGATCGCCTACGGCGTCTATCCGGACATGACCGAGCATGGCTGGGACCGGGACGACTGGCCCACACTTTGGGAAAAAGTCGCCGCAGCCGATATCCTGATCATCGGAACGCCAATCTGGTTGGGCGAGGAAAGCTCCCTTTGCCGAGTCCTGATTGAGCGGCTTTACGGTATGTCGGGGATGCTGAATGAGAAGGGGCAAAGCATCTTCTATGGCAAGACTGGTAGCGCGGTCATTACCGGCAACGAGGATGGGATCAAGCACTGCGCTATGTCGATCCTCTATGCGCTTGGCCATCTTGGTTATATGATCCCCCCGCAGGCCGACTGTGGATGGATCGGTGAGGCAGGTCCCGGCCCCTCGTACGGCGATGAGATCGAAGGCGGCCCAGCAGGCTTCGACAACGATTTCACACAGCGCAATGCCACGATCATGACGTGGAACCTGATGCACACGGCGCGCATGCTGAAAGACGCGGGCGGGCTGCCCAATCACGGTAACGACCGCAACGCGTGGAAGGCAGGCTGCCGGTTCGATTACGAAAACCCCGAGCATAGGGTATGAGCCTGCCAGTGTTGGACACGCGCTTAGAACAGTCGCGCTGATTGGAACAGTTACCGTTTCTTATCATTGCCATTTTTCTC
>Ga0209309_10002538_pt1 | contig 16516 bp, 24 predicted proteins | sample COGITO_mtgs_1204_2_FD_184807 | JGI IMG/M metagenome (GOLD analysis project Ga0209309, IMG submission 184807) | Pelagic marine microbial communities from North Sea - COGITO_mtgs_120412 (SPAdes) (version 2) | ecosystem: Environmental > Aquatic > Marine > Epipelagic ... | reverse complement strand
CTTCTGATAAATCTGCTTCTTCTTGTACAGGTGATACTATGTTAATATATGTTTCTTTCCATCCTTTCATTTTTTTACCTCGGTGTAGGCTGAGATAATATATCTCTTGCCTTTGCTTTGTTTCGTTTGAGCATTTCCATGCCATCATCTATATAGCTTGATAAAGTACCATAAGGTAATCTATCCCAATTTTTACCGTCTTGATGAGCAAGATATTTTGCAATTCTTAATCCATCAAATGCTCCACCATCATCTTTTGTATACATTCCTTCGTTAACGCTTTCTGTTGGTAACGATTGTAGCCATTTTTCTACTTTCTTTTTAGAACCTTTTACAGTTAGTTCTACGCCTGTAACTCCACCTTCAAAATCAGTATCTAATCCGATTTTTTTAGCAAGTTTATCTGCTATAGCTGCTGTCTTCTTTGACATATCAACTAACTTAAACGTTTCTTCGTTAACAGATTCATTATAGTTATATTGACCAGCATCTTGTATACGAGTTAATACTCCATCTTTACTTGCAACGCTTACATGATTTCTCATGCCAAATTCGTCAAGAGCTTTAAGCATAGACATAAGACCTTTTACTACTTTTAATTTGCCTGGTTTTTCATGCGATACATATATTTCATGTTCTTGCACTACCATTTTAGTTGGTCCAAAAGCTTTAGCTGCTTTTCTCATATCTCTTATAAGTTCATCAACTTCTGATTGAGTAAGACCACCGCCTCTAATCATATTAGAAGTATCTCCCTTTGCTGAATTTATTAAGTCCATCCAATCTTTTCGATCTTTTTCATGACCTTTAGGGTTTGGCATTCTTATTGCTAATGAATTAGTATTAGCAGTTATTTCCCAATTCTTACTATTGTATACAACATCGTCATATAAATCTGATTTAGTAATAGTAGAATGACTTGGTAATTTTCTACTCGCTCTTTGAGGCTTATAGCTCATTCTAAGTACTGGACCTTCTTGTCCATTAACTTCATTTAACTGTTTTCTTAATTGTTTAAACTTCACTTTGAAAAGTCCTCTAAATTTTTGTCTAACCACTCTTCAAATTCATCAGGGTCATCTGTTTTTATTTCGTTATTATCAAATGCATACATATATAAAGCTTCTTCTGCATCAGATGGAAGTTCAAGGCTGCCTTTCGATAAAGCTTTTTTGATTACTCTTCCATACTTTCTTTTTATCTGTATTTGCGACATCTTTTTCATAAGACCTTCATCAATAGATTCATTAGCAAGTCTTAATGCATCTTCAACTTCTGGGTGGTCGCCTAAACCTTTTTTCATTCTTTCGATTTTTTTGTAGGCACCAGTCATATTGCCACCCATATCTTTAGCTATTTTAACAGCTCTTTTTATTAGACTTGATGAGAATGAAGCTTCTTCTATATATGATTCACTTAAACCTATAGAAACTGCAATCTTAGCTGCCTTCTCTTGGTCTGCTTGGTTTGTACCAGGTCTTAAGTCTACTATATAATATCTTCCAGTTCCAGCTTTTACAATGTTCATTGGCATACCATCTACTTTCTTTTGAAAAGTTCTTGCTGCTTTCTGTGTATCAAATGCGTAATGAACTCGCTCATTAACTGATTCGTATCTTGGAGCTTTTCTTCTTTTACCAACTCTTAAACCTTTATGAGGGTCTTTCCTATTAAACATTCCAAGAAATTCTTTTTGAACAACTTCTTCTCTGATTTTTCCTAACATATGTTGAATAGCTCCATAAAGTTCTTCACGAGTCATAGTGTCATTCCAACCTAAACTCTTAGGATATGTTCTTAGTTCATTCGATACAACTAACCACAAATCATCTTCAGACTTTTTGTCACCACCCTTAAATGCTTGTTTAAGTGCGTCATTCATCATTTGATTATACTTCATATTTTTCTTTTCATTCTTATCAATAAATGCAAAGTAATAATCTCCGTTTCTTACAGGATATCTTAAAGCTGTCCAAACCTTTGGTCTTGCTGAATTACCTGGGTGGTAATCCTGTTTCATTTCTTCTCTTGCTTTATCTAAATCGCCGTAAAAACCTTTTGGGTCTCTCATAGATTTAAATTCTTTATCTACATCTTTATCATTAAATTTTCTAGATAAAGCTTCTGATAAAAATTGTTCTCTTAAAAGTTTAAATTTCTTCATTTCATTGCCCTCTTGGCTTCAGATGAACTTAAGCCGTATGTACCAGTTAACCATTTCATTAAAGCTTTTGGCTCTCCTTCAACAGTCATTTCCATTTTTCTTTTATTCCAATTGACTAGGAATACTCCTTCTTCCTGCCAATCTGGACTGAATTCTCTTGGGTCACCTACATCGAAATCAAGCTTGATTTGCTTTACTTTAGCTTCCCTTATTTCTCTAAATGTTTTCATATTTATTTTCCTCTTACTTTTGCGGCTAAATCTTTATCAGCCTTTCCCCAAGTTCCACTTGATTTTGTTGTAAATGAATTAACTCTTGCTAATCCCCATTGAACTGCATTTGTTCCGGGTCTATGACCTGTCTTCCAAGCTGCAACTCCTCTTTGAAAAACTTTCTTTAAGATAGCTAATGGCATACCTGACTTATCAGCTTTTTTCTTTAATGCTGCGTCAGCGCCCTTTGCTTCTATTACGTAATCTTCGAATGTTAAATGGTCAGCCATTTCGCCAAACATTTGTTTAAACTTTTTAGTATGTTTAGATGGTTTTGTTTTAGCTCTTGCATCTCCAGGAGCTGGCTCAGTTGATTTTTTATTAAAATGAGCTTTTCTTTTTGCTACTGTAGATTTAGATAAACCTGTATGATATTTAGCTTGTGAAGTTATTGCACCTTCTTTATTTGCTTTTTGTAAAGCTTCTGCATCTTTAGAATGAGGAGCTAATGGGATATTACCACTAAGTGGAGTATCTTTAAGATAACGAGCTGTTGTAGCATCTGTACCAAGTTCGTTATATTCAGCTAATTCTATATCATCAATCCAATGTCTATTCTTACCAAGTTCTGATTCTACTATAACATAGTTTGAACCACATACAAGTATTTCACCAACGGTATTTTGTCCTTTTACATTGACAATATCACCTTCTTGAAATAATTCGCCACCGACATATTCTTCTCTTCTTTGAGAAACAACTGGTAAGTCAACATGTTGTCTAAAAGTATTTTCTAACTTTAGTCCCATGCCTTTTCTTACAGCGTTAAATACATCGTTTGCTGCAAACCCAGCTGGTAATCCTTTCGCAAAACCAGCTAGGTCATTTTGTTGAGCGGTCATTCGCATTTTTGTGGCAGACATTCCAGATGCTCCCTCGGCATCGGGGTCTCTTTCACCTGCACTTACTACATGTATAGCACCTTCAAAATTATAAAATCCGTGTCTAGAATCTTTACCGTTGTATTTGTTTAAGAGTATATCAAACTCTTTTACTCGATCGCTACCTGCAACCATCGTTACTTTGGTAAATCCTTGGTCGTACAATTTCACTGCTACATCCAGTACTGTACGAACATCTTTGTCAGCCATTACGCTACGCGCATGTTTAGGAAACATTTTACGTATGAATTTTACTTTATCTTTAAATTGGAGTGGGTTCTTTTTAGCATCTACCGTACGCGACGCGTATACACGATAGTTACCACCTCTTGAATGCTTTTTAGCGGCATCAAATAATTTCTCATGACCTATGGTCGGAGGATTGAATCGTCCAAAAACGAACGAGATTTCTTTTGTGCTTTCAGTTAAATAATCACTGAATGATTGTATTGCCATTTATACCCTTGGTTCCCATTTAGCCTGGATTGTCCCAGCCCTTTATAATATCTTTGCTGAAGTTATTAGTAGAGAATTCTAATCTGTCTACTAATTTAACAGCACCACCTTCCATTCGATCTATAGCCACAAAGCCTTCAACGCCGGTGACTTTAAATCCGGATTTAGTTTTTACAAACGTACCCATATTATTGAGTTCGTTTAGTTTATTTATAATAATTAATTTGCTATCTGTTACGTAATTGTGTAAATCAAATATTAATTTTAATTGGTCTAAATTACTTCTACTAAAGAATTCGAGCAATTCATCTCTCTTATCTATTTGTACTTGTTTACCTGCATCAGAAGTTCTTTTATCAATCTGTTTTGCATATCTATCATTAACAAACATTATTAAACCCTTAGCATGTCGTGCAGTATTAGTAATTCTCTGCCCTTTTCTTACTTCTCTATTATTATATACATTAATAATTAGGTTTAATTCTTTGTTTTGTTCTATTTCTTTTAACGACTTAGACGCAATCTTTTGAAATATCTTACCAGCATTTGATAGATTAGAATTTAACATTGAAGTTTCTGAGGCTGTTAATGTTGCTGTTCCAGATACGTCTTTAAGTGTTGCATCATCCATCCAAACATCTTTAGTTCTTCTTAATTTACCAACGATATCTCTACCAAATTCGGCTTTCATTGTTTCAAATGATTTACCACTATATGATGTATGCCATATAATACCTATCTTTGCTCTTTCAATCTCTTTTGCTAATTCTGTATCGAGAGGAACAGCATAAAGGATAGTATTAGGATGGAAAGTAATATGTTTAATTCCATTGATTGTCTCCTTCTTCAAATCGCTTTCGTCAAACATAAAGTCGCCTTGTATAACATCTTTGATGCCAAGGTCTTTTAAGTTATCAAAAGCCATTATTAATTTTTTAGATAAGTCACCGCTAGTATCAGCTTTTATATCAGCATGTGACTTATATACTTTAGGTTCAGCGTTAAAGATTCCTTTTTTTGCTACAAAGAATTGTCCATCCCTTGGGTCTTCTCCACAGAATACGGCGGGGGCTCCGTCCCACTTAACAGTAATGTCTATAGGTGCTTTAGCATTACCACTCAACATATCACGCATGCTTCTTAACGCGTTGATAGCTTGGCGAGCCCCCTTAACTCCGCCGTCAAGAATCAAATCCTCAATATGTGTCATATGAGTATTCTTTCCTGCGGCCTCAGATAAGTATGTAGTTAATCGTTTCATTATACAAATTCCGTCTTTTTAGCTGGTCTTGTAGATGTAAAGATTCCTGCTCTACAACTTTGTATACCAAAATGATTCATATCACTAGAATATCTTGCATAAAATATAGCTTTATAATCATCTCTTGGCACAAATCCATTTTCAGCTTGATGGTTTGATTTAATTGTCCAAAACTTTCCTTTTTTAGAAAGCTTCATTTCTCCTTGATGGAATTCATCAATATTGTTAAGACCAGGCTTACCACCATAATCTATTCCATATATTGATTTACGCACTATATCTTTTCCATCTCCATTAAGGTCTATATCTCTTTTTACAGAATCTCCACTTTTCATTCCTTCTGGATATAATTCTTTTAATTTGTCAATAAAAGAATTAACTTGTTTACTTCTTTCAAATGCTCCTTTCGTACCTCTAGGTGTTAATCCGCCGTATTGTTGAAAGTCATTTGACTTTGAACCAGCTTTATGCGATAACCATGCAACTTCTTCTCCCATGTCGTCGAGTAAAAAGAAGTCAGCTTTTGGAGTTCCTTTTGGTTGTCCAACGCCAGATACTACTACTTTTCTACCACCGACTAACATATCAAGAGCTCCGTCTTCTTGTTCATCCATAACTCTTTCTAGTTCAGTTCTAAATGAGGCTAGATATCTATCCTCTGCAGCTGTGCCAAAACCTTTACCTTTACCACCAAATTCAGGAGTCTTTAAAAATTCTCCTGGATATTGTATATTTCCTTTAGTAGTATTAAATTTAAATTTAAATCCTGGCTTACTAAATTCTTCTCTATCAGGAACTTTATCTTTAATAATAACTTCGCCTTTAGTAGTTAAGAATTCTTTTTTGTTTTTAATTTTATCTAAGAATGTGTCAAGTCTAGCAGAATTGCCTTTTTTAAGATACTTAGTTAAATCACTATGTGTTAACACTGTGAATTGTAGTTGTTCTTCTAAATAGGATTTAAAACGTTTCATAGAACTATTTATAATAGTTTATGCGTCAGTTTCGATATAAAATGGATTGGGTACAATATTACCATTAGTTCTTATACTAATGATTTTTTCTTTGTGTAATTTTTTGATTGTTCTTTCAGCACCTTCACGAACTCCGAGCTGCCAGGATTGATATGCGCACAAAGATATACATATTCCGACTAAAAGATATTCCATTAAAGAAGTACTCGTTCTACATGTGTATCAAAACCTTTTTTTCTCATTTGTTCTTCAAATATAATTGCATCTTTAAGCTGATCAAAAATATAATCAGCTTTGACTTCTTTGTCTTCAGTAGCAATTACTTTAAAAGAAACATCATCTTTGGTATACATATACATCCATTTTCTCCGCAAATTTAAGAGGTAATGACTGGTCAAAAGCTCTAGGATGTCTTCCTAAGGATTTTGCAATTTTAGTTCTAGGACCTCTTGCTTGACATTTAACATAGTATCTAGGAAGCTTTGTTGGTTGTGTGACAGAATAACCATTTTCAAATCTATATTTAGACCATTTTTCATTATCTTTTGCATGTTTATTAACTATACTTATAGACTTTCTAAGTGTTTGTAATTCAAGCATATCGCCCGCGCTTCCTGTATGTGCTGTCATGACATAACTTGTTGTTCTTGGATTTTTCATATTAATGTATTGGCCTCCCGCCTAAAGTTTCAAGTTCAAAATTGCCTTGTATATCATGGCCAGTTCTTTGTAAAACTGATTCACAAAGTTTGTCCCATGATTGATTAAGTGTTTGTGGATTTTTATCTTTAGCCCAACCTTGTTCGACTAAATCTAATTCGATGTCTACAGGTATATTTGTAGCAATATGTGTCATTGATAATATCATTATTTTCTCCTTAAAGCTGTTAATCTTTTAATTTCATCTCTAGCATTTTGCTTATGTTTAGCATTAGCTATTTTTTTCATTTTATCTGATACAGGAAATTGTATTACGTTTTTCATACTCTTGCTCCTGTTTTAAGTTCTAGTACAGTTTTCATATGAAGTTCTTGACTTCTTTTCTCTACTAGTTGGTCAATCACTTTATTTCTATCAGTGAAAGCCACTCTCATATCGAATGATTCACAAAGTCCTGGTCTCATACCACCTTCCAATTCTCTAAGAATTGAACCTGTGCCCATAGCTTGGACTTCTTTTTGTATTTTTTGTAATGATGTCATATTTAACTCCTTATCTTATTTTTAAATATAGATATATTATACCATACTTTTAAGCAAATGTAAACGATTATTTTCACTTTTTTTGAAAATAATTGTGAGAAAGTGTTGATGTGAAAGAAAAGGTGGGGAGCTGTGATGGCTCCCCCATGATAATCATTACTAAAGGAGTGTTATACTTCTTTTGCTATAAAAGTGTATACACCGTAAGCAAGGGCTACCCAAGCTACTAAGTCAACTAAGCCACCTAGTAATAGGTATGATAATGATAAGCCGACAATAAGTCCGCCGTCCCAAGATGTACGTTCTGCCCATCTTGCCATTAACCATGCTTTTGCTGTATTTAACATGTTCATATAGTTCTCCGTCTATAGTTTGAAGTCAGCAAACGAGTCATTACTTTCGCGTTCACCAAACTTATTTATCGGCTTATCTGGCACCATTTCTGTCATAATGTCTGATTGGGCCGATTCCTCTACATCATATAGTTTCATGCGGGAACGGTCCACGCCAACTACAAATCTCTTGTACTTGGTTGGGTCGTTATATCTATTCTTCAATTGTTTTACTAGCAATTGACCTAATTCTTCTAGTTCCTCTGTTGATATAAGAGCAAACATTAAATCAGCCGTTGCTGGCAAACCAAACGATTCAGATGTATCCTCAAGACCGACATCAGTATTACTGAAACCAGACCTCGTGGTCTGTGTTGCCGATACTATTGGAACATTGAATTCCACAGCCAATCCCCGAAGTTCTTCGGCTATGGCTTTAATATAAGTATAACTATTTATACTTCCGCCCATGCCACGCATGCGACTTGAGGCGCAAATATTTAAATAGTCAATATATATCATATCAGGCTTAAATGTCTTTTTGAGTTTAAGCTCATTAAGTAAAGCTCTGAAATGACCAGTGTGTGCAGAACCAGTAGGATATTCTTTCACTATAAGTTTACCTACAGATGATTTTGCAATTTTTCCAATCTTATCATCGAATACATTTTTAGGTAATGACCCAAGAGATTCGATTGGAAGGTTCATAAGATTCGCATCAATTCTTTCAGCGATTCTTTCTTCAGCCATTTCCATTGTTATGTACAAAACATTCTTTCCTTGATTAAGTACTCCTGCTGCACAATGACACATGAATAATGACTTACCTACGCCTGTACCGGCTAAGGCAATGTTAAGTGTCTTATTAGGTAGACCACCTTTTGTTATTTTATTAAAGTAATCTAAGTCAAACGGTATTCTATCTTCTTTACGATTATAAAAATCAAACCTTTGTTCGCTATCATCAATATAATCATGACCTATTTGTTCGTCAAACGAAACACCAAGAGCTTCAGATAGTATTTCAGGTATAGCACCTTCACTTCTTTCTTTATCTTTGCCATCAATGATTCCTATTGAATCCATAATAGCATTATAAACTGCTCTTTCTTTACACCATTTTTCTGCTTCAGTAATTAGGTAATCAGTATCGATATCAGATTTATCGATAATTTCTGTGACTAATCTTTGAGCATTGTTTAATATATCTTCAGGAGCTTGTATTTTCTTTAACTCAAGCTCTAAGATTTTTGATGTTGGTAATTTATTATGTTTGCTTACAAATTGGACTATAAGGTCGAACACAGTCTTGTGTGTACCTTCAAAATACTCATTCTTTAAATAAGGAACTACTCTTCTACAAAATTCTTCGTTATGAAGAAGATGATTTAGTATGTGTGTCGGTAGTTGATTCTCCATTTCCAATTCCTATTGTTGATAAATTATTTTCTTTAGCATAATCTAAAGAATCTGTTATTATATATTGTAGTATTGAACCTAAGTAATTCTTAAATGATTCATCTTTCTCAAGTTCATCTACACTAAAATCTGCTGGGTCTTTTACTGTAAAGTTAAAGCTTAATGTTGCCATATCTAAAGCAGTATCTTCTTTGACACCAACTTGTCCATATATGACTATAACATTCTTCCAAGTACCTGTTTTAAGTTTGACACCTTGAAATGCGCTTGATTCATTCTCTACAATTGAGTAATCATTTTGATTTACGTTATACATCTTCTGACTCTATATCAAGGTCAATATCAACCATTGGTCTATGTCCAATAGAATAATATGTTTTGACAAATTCTTTAAAGTCTGTATTTTCAAAGATTGGCTCCCAAAACTTTTTCTTAAGAGTATCTTTTTCTCTTACTTTAGGTTCTAGTATTTCTCCTGTCTTCATATCGACTTGAGCATACCAACCAACATTTGGTTTAACTACATATCCACCAGCCATTGCAACATCAAGTAATCCTGAATATTGAGCAATACCACCTTCCCACGTTACTGAGATTGGCACTTTAGATTTTTCTTTTACAAACCTTGACTTCTCTACATTGATTACAAAATGATACCCTTGTATTTCAGTACCTTTTTTCTCTTGACGTCTTCCAATAATCCATATATTGTCTGATGAGTAATAGATACCTGTACCACCTGAAACAACTGCTTTAGGAAACAATCCAATTTCTTGATAGGTATGATTAACAGCAAGTAAAGGAACATTCTTCATGGTTAGATAAGGAGTAATCATTCTGAATAATCCCTTTAATGCTTTAGCTCTCGACATGTCAGCAACTGACTTTTCGTTGAGGGCATCTTCCAACTCTTTCTTAGAGGCTAAGTTTCCAATTGAATCAATAACAACAATTACTTTATCTCCTCTTTCGATATTCTCAAGTTGGCCTACCAAATCGAACTTTAACTGTTCGACATTTTGGACTGGTGTATGCAATACTCTTTCGGTATCAATGCCGAATGATTCGAAATAAGATTGGGGTGAACCAAACTCTGAATCATAAAAGAGCATTACTGCATCTTCATGTTGTTTAAGATAGGCTGCACCCATCAATAAAGCAAATGAAGTTTTGAAATGTTTTGAAGGGCCAGCAAGAACTGTAAGTCCTGAAGTTAATCCTCCATCAATATCACCTGATAACGCAACGTTAACCATTGGAACATCAGTGACGGTTATATCCTTTTCAGCAAATAATACTGAATCAGATAGAATAGATGTATCTTTGATTTTACTATTCTTTTTTAATTTATCCATTATAGACATATTATCTTCTCCTAGCCTTTGATGGCTTTGTGAACGCATCTAGCATTCTTTGTTGTTTACGACTTCTTGATACTGCTTCAGCTTTTTTTCTTTTTCTTTTAGCTGTAGGTTTTTCATAGAATTCTCTTTCGCGTACTTCTTGTACGATACCTGCATTATCGCAAGCTTTTTTGAATCTTCTTAGACCAATATCAAAAGGCATTTCTTTTGGCGGTCTTTTGTCCTTAGGATTACGATTCTTCCTAGGTGTTAAGTCTATACTTGGCATATTTCTCCGTTGTTATTAATTTCTATAGTACTATTATACCATAAAATCAGTGAGTTGTAAACTGTTTTTTTCATATTTGTATGTTCTTTTTTTGTTATCCTGTACTAGGAATTTTGTATCAACCATTTCTAACTGATTGTTTAAATATCGTTGAACCATTCTTGCTGCATGTTCAGCTGTCGTCACTGGCACATTTTGGCAAATATGATTAAGCGATTTCTTTGGTTCAAGTAATATAAAATCTTCTGGTAGTTTCATAAGAGATAAAGCTTCACGTACTGTTAAATATCTATCTTCATCAGGATGAGTTAATTGAGTTGGCATATGACCGACAAAAGCTCCTATTTTATCTTTAGGTATTTCAGTTGTCTTTCTCATGATGTTTCCACCTGATTTAAGTTTATGATATTGTCTATCACATTTCTTTGCGACATTATCATAACCATTTTCTCTCATCCACTTTGCTACTTCTTTGTATGTTGTTCTTTCTTCTATATAATCCATAGGGTTAGTTGTTTTTTCAATCTTATCTTGAAATTCAGTATGAGTAATACCACCTTCTAATACTTCTAATACATATCTATAATATGGTTCTTCTGATGGAATCTTTTCATTACAAAGTATTTGACTCATTGGGTCATCATCTCTTCTTTCAACTGCTCTTATATCGTCAGCTATCATTGTTGGTTTTTCTAATACATATTCAAACAATGGTACTTCATCTCCTTTCCAAAAGAAATAAAATGTTCTATCTCTTACTTGACTTAATCCATGTAATATAGATTTTGTTTTAAAGATACTAAACGTATAACCATGTTCTTCGCCAATCTTTCTTAATCTCTTTACTACTGGTTCTCCCATCTTACTTGCTAACCTTGGAGCGTTTTCTCCCCAGAATACCTTTGGTTGTACCTCACCTAGAACATATTCAGCTGATGTAAACATCCATTCGTTCATAGGATTATTACTTGCAGCTGATGGACTCAGTGAGCTGAGCCCTGCACATGGGCATACAGTATTAATCACATTAACTTTTTCTGTGTAACTCGCTCCCTCTGAGAGGTTCAAATATGGGACCTCATGGTTATAATGATGTAATAGGTGAGATTCATTAGCTTGAAAGCCCTCATACGTCATAATATACTTTGGTCTTTCTCCAAAGACATTTTCCATTGCTATTGTCTCTCCACCTATAAGTGGTACTATACTCGCATAACTCATGCAAAAAACTCCTCTAATCCTGCTGCTTCTATTCCATTCCAATATGGATAGAACTCTCTGGATAAATGTATTGATTGTGGTTTCTCCATATATTTAAAATCGAGCTTACCTTCTTTATTAAAGAGATGACCGGTCCATCTTTTGATACCGTATTCTTTCTCTATATAATCGTTAAATTTATTTCTTGCATCATTTCTTTCTGACCAAGAACCGTAAAATGGTTGTCCTTTATAATATCCTGATTGCGGTATTCTTCTACTTACATCTTCTATTGGAAGCAACTCATATATCTTTGCATTATACTTATGAGCTTCTTCAATATACCTATCAGCTAAATCTTCTATCTTTTGTCCTAGTCTAATTACATGATGTCTTATATCAATATTACCAAAATAACATTCAAGTTCTTCGTAATCAAATGGAATATATTTATCGAATCCTTCATTCAAAGCACCATTTAAAGTTTTGAATGGAACACTATTTACTGTCCAACCTGGTCGATACATGCAAATGGAATGACTATCACCAATAACTATTTTATTAGTTGGATTAGGATAGTCAATTGTTTCGGCTTCATTATACATGCGTTCTAGATTTTTAAGGTCTACATCATGCCATTCCGGTTGAACCTCTTTCTTAGCCGATTCCAGTTTTGATTTAACCATTTCGTGATACGGTGGGAAGTCGATTCCAATTGAAAAGACTCTGCCTTTGAACTTAGAAAAGTTGACAGTGTTCTTAACATAAGGAAAACCGTATACGCCACCAAACATATTAATTCCACCAGACCAATCAGTGCCGTGATAGACCCAAAGGTTATCATAATCATTGTGGTCTTGAATTTCTCCACCATAGTTAACATCGCAGTTTCCATATTTCTCCTTTATCATATCGCCATACATTACTCCTGCAGCTCCTCTATGAGAACCTGGCCTTTTGGCTATTGGAATAAATGGACAATTAATTATATTTTTCATTAGATATATTATACCATACTTTGGCACAAATGTAAACGTTTTTATTCAAAGAATTCAGTAAGATTATTCGTCTTCTGTACTCGTGCTACGCGTCTACGCGCGCATGCTCGCTCGTCTTCTCTTATCTGTAGGTATACACCAAACTGACATGACAACACTTCAGTTCCGTAGTATTTAAGAGAATCTTGTTCGTATTGAAACAATTTTGTACCGTCCTTCTTATTTATATTAAAAGCTTTAGGATGAAATACGACATTTTTTGTTAATCCTATTTCATCTGAATTTTCTCTCATATAGTATATTGCTTCATCATACAATTTCTTTGGAGCTTCTGGCCACATTAATTGTATTGTATATACTGCTCCTGGTCCAGGCGAAACAAATCTTTGGTCATGATGATACTTCATTTGTGGTAATACAGATGATGAAGCAGCTCCGTGAAATCCGTAGTAATGTCCAATGCCAGGCTGTTCTCTTAAAAGAGTATATATTTCTGACATATGATTACATTGTTGCATTCTTTCTAAGAATCCAGTATCTCTAAACGAAGATACCCATTCACATACATCAACTGCATGAAACTTTCTATCTTTATCGTTGTATTTTTCACGACAAAAGTTTCTAGATGCTGTTTGTATAGATGTATGTAATTCTGTTGTTCCCCAAATTGGTTGCTTATTCTTTATTGCTTTATCTAAATTACTACGAACAAATTGAATATAGTCTTGGTCATTATCTGCTATCTTATCAAAATCAACAAAGACATTATCTTCTCCTGATGCAAGAAAATGAACTCCTCTTCCACCATAAAAATGAGATATAAATGTATTGCCAACGATATTCATTATTGATGTATCTAAACTTGCAATCTCTTGACCAATGAATCTCATACGGTCATCTAATGTAATTGTTGGATGAAAATATTCTACATCTTCTCCAAGTCCAAAGTCATTTTTGCCATGACGATTTACTGATTCGTATTGTTCATCGCTATAACCAAGTTGAATTGCTGACCTTTGGTTTACTTTATATAGAAACCAATTGAACTCTTTCATGAGTTCTTTATCGTAATTCGACCAGTCGTAATTATATTTAGTACTTGACACGTTCCTCGTTATCTCTTTTAAGATGTACAATAGAAACATCAGGACATCTCTTTTGAATTTCTTTAATTTGTATTGGGTCATCTTCAAAATGCATTTGTATTTCTACGCCTAAGTCTTTTAGCATGTTAATCATCTGGCCTTTAAAAATGCCTGAAGCTTTTCTGCCATACAATGGATTATCTTTTACTCCATGTGTGATACGATGGTCTGGTAATTTTCTTTCTAATGGATTCATATAGAGAGTATTATATATCCCTCTACTATGTAGCATTTTTAATGTTGCTTCTCTATCAGCAAAAGGCCGCCCAGTAATAATGATGTCATTACTACCAGGTCTTACGCCTGTGGTGCCTTCACCAAAATAGATTACTCCATCGATGTCAAACGAATTAATTTTCATAATCGTTCTTCGCATCTTGAAAGGTGTGAGGCAGATTTTTTGCCTTCGGTCTATTTTCTTTGAGCTGAGGAGTAGTTATATCTGTCAATACTCTCCTAGCTAAAGCATCACATTCAAATTTGGCATCTTGAGTTTTGAGCTGTAATGGAGGAGTCTTTTGAGTCCATGCTGATGGTCCTCTTAAATATCCTACAATGCCCATCTCTGAAGCTACCTTACAAAATCTAATTGCTGAAACAACAACTCCACCAGAGTTTGGAGAGTCCTGAACTGAAAGTCTAGCTGACATTTCATATCTTGCTCCTGCAAATCCATACGCAACCATATCAAAGTTTGCTATTTTATTATCAGATGAGATATAATCTCCACCTGGTTTTTGTTGAACTGTAAGAGATGGACCAGCAAATAATGTCATACCTGCAGTTGATTCTCCTCTTACGCTGTTCTGTCCTTTTAAAACGTTTTCTTTTGATACATGTTTGTTATGTAATCTATATTGTTTTGCCATATTAAGAAAATCAGTATTCGCTGTTCTTCCTGTTCTTATATGCTCTTGTCCTTGTGTAGAACCAGCAGCCATATTCATTTGAATATGTTGTGTTACCATTAGACCTGAATCTAACATAGCACCTTGTAGAACTTCTGACATTCTAGAAGCTCCCCAGGCTGACCTCATATCTGAACCAACAATTGTGAGTCCTGCATCTATGAATCTTTGTTCAGTTGTCATAGCATCTTCTGTTGAGATTAATGTTGGTATACAATTAACGAAATGTATTCCTGCTTCTAAAGCAACATCAATCCAGTATTTAGAAGCTTCTTCTGAACCTACTGGTAAATAGTTAATTAATACATCTACATCATGATACTGTAATAATTCAACAGACCTTTCAAAAGATTCTGCTGGTACAGCTCCATTTACAAACGTAACTTCATCTGGATAATCGTGCATATGTGGAGCTATTCCGTCCATTTCTGGAGCTGAATAGACCATTGCATCTTTATCTACACATGAACTATTTGATGTAGTTGTAATTTTATCGACATGGTCCATAGCGCAATTAGGTTGAGCTCTTAAAGCCTTTGCTAATTTCTTATTTACTTTCCTTTTATCGATATCAAATCCTATAACAAACTCGATGTCATGTACTGAATATCCTCCGATATCTTCATACATTAGACCTATTTTGTCTTCAGGGTTTTCATTATAATATTGCACTCCTTCTACTAAAGATTTTGCGCAACTTCCAACGCCGATTATTCCGGCTTTTATTTTTGACATATTATTCTCCTTATATCAGTTTATTTGAGTGAGAAATTTGACTGGCGTACCAGAGTAGCTCACTATATACTATTAGTTATAACACTTATCAGACCACTTCCGAGGATAATGACTGCTGCTGTGTTTAAAATTATCAATGCCCTATCTTTCCAGATATTACCAACGACTAACCAACCAGCACATCCAACTAAAGATAATGTTTGGTCCCACATTGCAAGGTCAGGACTTGACCTAGTTGCCATAGCACATAATAAGAGTATAGAACTACCCCACTTTATATACCAATCATACGTGTACTTAGGAGTTGCACTCTTAAATATACGATTTGAATTTTCTAATTCTTCTTTATTAAATTTCGGTGAATTCATATACGACTTCTGCCTCTTTAAATATTTCATCTGTTTTATCTATTGCTTCTTTCCATCTATCAGGTGTACTTCCAGATATTGCAACAACTCTTGATACTCCTGCTTGAATTATACCTAATGCGCAATCACCGCAAACTGGTAAACCATAAATATAAAGAGTAGAATCTTTTAATGATATACCATTTTCTGCAGCATTATAAATGCAATTCATTTCTGCGTGCACAACATATCGATACTTTATTTCTCTATCGTTATATCTTTCACTTGTATCTTCGATTCCTTTTGGAAAGCCATTATAACCTGTCGCTAAGATTTTTCTATCTCTTACAGCAATTGCACCTATTTTTCTACTAGGGTCTTTACTCCATTTACGAATAGTGTCTGCTAATTCTAGGAATCGCATATCCCATCTTTCTATTTCTATTAATGGTTTATGCATTTATTAAATCAAAATGTCTTTCATACACATGTAAGTTTTGTACTTGCCAATAAATATTGCCACCACTTTTAAGTGGATGACCATTATAATATAAGTCTGTTTCTAGTTTTTCTAGTACATACTTTTGCCA
>Ga0209309_10002536_pt1 | contig 16522 bp, 20 predicted proteins | sample COGITO_mtgs_1204_2_FD_184807 | JGI IMG/M metagenome (GOLD analysis project Ga0209309, IMG submission 184807) | Pelagic marine microbial communities from North Sea - COGITO_mtgs_120412 (SPAdes) (version 2) | ecosystem: Environmental > Aquatic > Marine > Epipelagic ... | reverse complement strand
TTTCAAAAGAACCATCACTTTCATCCGCTTCAGCTATAAACCACTCGCCCTCTCCAAGTTTAGCATTTGAACCAAACCTATGAACGATTCCTCCAGAAACCACTGTTGGTTGTCTTGAAGCAGATTCAAAAATTTGAGCCACCATACTAGTTGTTGTGGTTTTTCCATGAGTTCCAGCAATGGCAACACCTCTTTTGGAGCGCATCAGTTCAGCTAAAGCTTCAGCTCTAGAGATCGTGGGAATGTTTTTAGCTTTTGCAAACAGCATCTCTGGGTTTTGAGGATCTATTGCACTAGAGTAAACCAGTACATCAGCGTCTTTTATATTTTCAGCTGAATGGCCAATTGAAATGCGCACGCCTTTTTTATCTAAGTAGCCTGTTCTTTCCGATTTTTTGATGTCACTTCCAGAAACCTCTGCACCCAAAGTTACTAAAATCTCTGCGATTGCAGACATTCCAATACCACCAACACCTATAAGGTGAACTTTTGACCTTGCGATTCTATTATCAGACATAAAAACCTTTCAAACCTTTTAAGCCATTACAATTTCGGCAATCTTTTGCCTGGCCCCTGCAGGAAACAAATCTACAGACGCCTTCTTTAAGCTTTCTAGCCTATCAGGGTTTTTCTGCAATGATAAGATAGCCTCGGCTAAGGTGTCGGGGTTAAATTCTGCCTCTTCAATCATCAAAGCAGCACCCTTTTCAACTACAGAGGTGGCATTGCTTTTCTGATGGTCGTCAGCAGCCCTAGGGAAAGGCACAAAAAGAGCTGGCTTTTGTAAAATTGAAAGCTCTACAACTGTGGAGGCGCCCGACCTACAAACAACCAAATCTGCAGCAGCATAATAATCCATAATGGGATCAAGATAAGCTAATACCTCTAGGCCTTCTTTCTCTTCTAAATTTTTATATTTTTTTAAAGTTTCATCGTAATTTTTAAGCCCCGTTTGGTGTACAAGCTGAACACCCTCAAGTTTGTCCCCATACTTTTCCACAAAAGCGGGCAAAACATCATTAAAAATACGTGCTCCTTGGCTTCCACCAACAAATAAGACGTTGAGTTTTCCAAGTTTTTTAGTTGAAGACACCTGAACTGTTTCCTCAAAGACTTTTCTGACAGGAAGCCCTACCAAAATAGCTTTGTTTTTTTTAAAATATCTTGAGGCTTTTTCAAACACCAGTAGAGGTATGGTGTTGAACTTCCCTAAAATTCTATTGGTGACCCCAGGTGTTGCATTCGCCTCCCAAACATAAGTGGGCACACCCATCAAACTTGAAGCCATTCCCACTGGGCCTGAAGCGTAGCCACCAACGCCAATAACAGCTTTGGGTCTATAGCGAAGAATCAAATAAAAAGACATTAAAAAACAAAAAGGAAGTCTTAACAAAGACCATATTTGTTTAAGCCTGCCGACTGAAGAGTGCAGCTGACCCACTGGCAAAAAGTACGCTTTATAATTTGTCTTGGAAAAAAGCTTGCGTTCCATGCCTCTTTTAGCACCAATTAGTACAATGCGCGCGGAGCTATCGAGCTCCATTATCTCGTCAGCAACAGCAAGGGCCGGGTAAATGTGGCCGCCTGAGCCACCTCCAGTGATGAAGTATGTTTTCATAGCTTTTAGGGTGCCAGGTAACATATGGTGTGATCAAGGTGCCAGGTAACATATGACGTGTGTGTTTTTTGAACAAAAATAACTAGTTTTAAATAACTTGTGAAAACGATTTGCACAGACAGCAAACATGTTCTCTAATTTTGTTTTAAGAGTATTAATCTATTCAAAGGGGATTTATATGAAGCTATCTAATTTTTTAGGCCTCGTGTTTTGTTTTGCACTTACAGCTTGTGGTGGTGGCAGCGACACTTTAAATGCGGATGAGCAAGGACTGCATGTTGAGCTCAACGAACGCGATCAAATCTATGCTATCCAAAGCCTAGGTAAAAACAGAAGCCCCGAAACAGTTTTAAAAGCTGAATGCGATAGATTAAAAAGCCTAAGCAGCAGCGGAAAACTAACCAGAATTGACGTCCTTAAACTTGAAGCCGATGGCACTGTTAGAGCAGTTTACTACAATGAGTTTGGACTTTTTGACCCAACACTGGAGCCTTTGGACATAGACCGAGAGCTCTACACATTAGGCCGCATCGTTGATGACAGAGGCATTAAGCGCTTTGAAAACTCTAAGCCTGCTTTTGGAAAAACAAGCATCAGTAAACCCGATGAAAAACAGGTGATCTCTTCAGGCAGCTCTATTCAGAGAACTGATGTTGATTTTCAGTCTTTTGAAGGAAACGACCAAGTGAGGACAGTGATGTTCACCACGGATACAGTTGGAAGTTTTGGTGTAGAAGACCGCGCCTCTTTTGAATACATTAAAGTTGATGAAGAGACACTCCGTGAAATGTCGTTTACAGTTCATATGTACTGCTTAAAAAAATAAGGTCTTCATAGTTTTAGGCCTCTTCGTTCTCTAGGCTTCTAAAATAGCCTAGCAAGAACGCTATAGAGACCAAAGAGCTTCCTCCGTAACTTAAAAAAGGAAGCGGCAAACCTTTAGTGGGCACCAGACCCAAATTCACGCAGACGTTTATAAAAAAGCAAAAGAAAAATAAAAAACACAGATAATAAGAGGTCAAAAGCCTCTTTAAGTCATAATCTTGCTGCTTGGCAATTTTTAAGATTGCGAAGGTTAAAAACATAAATAAAGAGATCAGTCCGAAGATTCCAACAAAACCCAACTCTTCTGCAAAAACTGCTAAAGTAAAATCTGTATGCGCTTCTGGTAAAAAGAAAAACTTTGATTGACTTAAACCAATACCCTCACCAAAAAAACCACCCTTTTTAAAAGCCACAAATGACTGAATGGTCTGAAAGCCTCTGCCCTGGGGATCTTTCCAAGGGTTCAAAAAGGTCATCACTCTTTCTATTCTGTAAGACTCTTGAGTTAAAAAATAAGCCAGCCCAGCTGCGGCTCCAACACCTAAAAGTAAAAACGGTTTAATGCTTTTGATCCACAAAAACAAAACCACCAGCGTGCTTAAAGTGATTAAAATCACAGATCCAAAGTCGGGTTGTTTCAAAAACAGAGCGAGTGAAATGATCAAGACTAGAAAAAAAGGCCACCAAACACTCATATTCTCAAAGCGTTCTTTAAAGAGAAGCAGCCAGTAAATAAAAAAACCAAAACCCACTTTATAAAATTCACCAGGTTCGAGCCTAAATCCTCCAGGCAAGTTGATCCACCTAGTGGCCCCACCAATTGTGACCCCAACTCCAGGCACGTGAGTTAAAATCAAAGCTACTAGCGAAACTAGAAAAAGAAGGCCCCCTAAAAAATAGTAAAACTTGGGAGAAAGCTTAGCAGAAAACCAAAACCAAGAGCCTGCAAGCACCACAAAAAGGGCCTGCTTTTTTACAAAAAAGTATGGGCTTCCAAAATTTTCTCCAGCGTAAATTGCGCTAGAAGAATAGACCTGAAACAGGCCTGTAAAAAGTAGGATGTAAAAACACAAACTGAGTTTAGAAATGTCACTTTCAGTAGGTTGAAATTTTGTAACTGCCATAGAGAAATCTTATCAGGTGTTTATTTTAAGATCACATCACTGTATAGACTTTGGCCCTGAGGCATAAAACCTAATGCTTCTTCAAAGAAAGCGTCAGCGTGTAGGTTAAAATCGGTTCTTTAGTGGCTTTGTCCATGTAGGCAAAACCTTTGAACTCTTGCTCCACGCGCTCGTCTGTTGTCTCTGCTTTTTTAACTAGGGCTTTGACCCCGGCAGACTCTTCGCAAGTGAAGTAAACACCGCTGCTGCCGCGTTTTAAAAACTCGGCTTTAAAGTCTTTAAAAATAAAGCTTACTTTATGTTTAGACTCTCCCGTCTCTTTTATAGCCATTAGAGCAACGGAGAGTTCGGCGCCCATCGCAAGAGCACCAAAATACATTGAGCCCAAATGGTTTTTGTTTTTTCTTTTTAAAGGAAGGTAAACTGTTGTGGCCTTTTCATCTAACTGCAAAACCTTAGGCGATGTTGCATAAAGCAAAGGGACTTTAAAAAAAGACAGCAGCTTCACCATATAGTGGTACTTTAGACTGTCGGATAGATAACTAGTAGTCATCAAAATCTACCTTAACTTTTTTAGATTTTATTTTCGCTTGGCAGGACAAAATAAGACCATCATTGATGTCCTCTTCTGTCATAAAAGAGTCTTTAGGCATTTCAACCAAGCCTTCTAAAACTTTGCACTGACAGGCAATGCATGTGCCTTCCATACATGAATAGGGCGGTGACTCTCCGTCTCTTAAAAAAGCTTCTAGAATGGTTTCGTCTTTAGAGGGTGAAACAGAAATCACATCACCATCAAGTAAGGCCTCGCACACACCATCCTCTTCTTCAGAAAGTTGGGATTTATCACCAATATAAAGTGGTCCATCCCCTCTTTTGTCTTGAAGTGCAATCACCTCAGCTGCAGCAGCTAAGTTGAAACTCTCTTTTCTAATTTGCGATGGGTCATAACCTTTAGTTCCCAAAAAGAACTCAATGCCTTCCATAAAGTCTTCGGGCCCGCAGAGATAAAAAACTGGCATATCTATAGATACCGACCATTTGTAAAAACAGTCTTTTAAGTCAGTGGGGTCACATCTTTTAAAAAACACAGCCTCTTCCATTTCTGGCTTCTCTTTGGTAAATCCTAAAAACAGATTAAACTTAGGATCTTTTGAACGCTCTAAAAGGTCAGCTAAAAACATTGAGCTTTCCTGAGTCTGATTCCAATAGAACAACGAAGCCTGCTCATCTGGCTTAACATTTTTTAAAAACTTTAAAATAGAGAGCATCGGTGTCACACCACTGCCGGCAGCAAACATAATGTGGTGTCTTTTAGATGCGTAGTCTTTGTAAAAGTGACCCGTTGGAGGAACAACCTTAAGCGTTTCACCAACAGCAAGTCTTTCTACTAAATAAGTAGACATTTTTCCTTGAGGAACTTTTTTGATAGAAATCTCTAAGTCCTTTTCATCAGGACCTGAAGATAAAGAGTAACTTCTGTGAACAGACTCTCCGTCAATAGTGGCTGTTACACCGATAAACTGCCCTGCCTTGGATTGCATTTCTTTTTTGAGACTCTCAGACACTTCAAGTTTTAGCGTGACTGCATCTAGGGCTTCTTTTCTTTTTTCAATAACTTTGAGTTCATACTCTTTACGTTCCACATCAGGCTCCAGCTTTTAATAGATGTTGTTGATCTTAGCAGGTCCCAGCATAAAGATCTCGTTGTTTTTTTTTCTTATTTCTAAAAGACCACCAGGCATCCTTAGCTTTATGTCTTTGCCGCCTAAGACCTGAAAGACAGAAAGAGCTCCCGATCCACAGGCTAGAGTAAAATCTTCTACACCTCGCTCAAAGGTCACACATTCAGCAGGGTCTTTTTTTGTATTGTAAAAGGTAAGGTTGTAGGTTTCAGCACCACCTAAGCGCAAGCTTCTCACTTTGTTAGAAAAGGCCCGGATAGAGTCTTGATCAGTGAAACCCAGCTTATTTAGATCGAAAACTAAGTGAGGAACACCCGCCAAAACATAAGGGATGTCCAAGCCCTCAATTTTTAAGCTTTCTTTAGATTCAGCTAATGGCATTTGAGCCAACACATGATCTTTTGAAAGAACATCTACTTTTAGATCCCCAACAGCCGTCTTGATCACAACCACATTTTCTCCCGTGATCTCTTTATAACAAAGCCCAGTAGCACGAAGCGCATTGCCGCAAAAATCAACCAAACTTGCATCTTTGTTATAAAAATCAAAGGAGATCACTCCATCAGCGACTCGTTTTGAGACAATGTAACCATCAGGATCAAGACCTAAGTCTACAGACTTTTGTCGCAAATCTTTAAAGCCCAATGTGTTTGAGAGGGTGAAAAAAAAGCTGTTGCCAGCACCTTCAGTGTAAAAAATTTGGTCAGTCATCTCTTTATTTAACTCCCAAAACAGCCTGTTCTGTCAACAAAAGGCTTTCAGAGGTCTCTGAGCTGATCCAACCTCTGGCATGAAATGTGAAGGTGTATATGCAGGGAACGAATCTAAAAAAGGGAAACGCCATGAAAAAGAGATCAATACAAACCATACTTATGATGACCATTGCAGTCTTCTTGTTTGGCTGTGGCGGCTCTAAATTTTCTGAGGGTCAAGACGTTACAAGTCTACCTACACCAGGCGATCCTGTTGATCCATTTAGTCCACCTAACACAGGCGGTGAAATCAACTACTCCACTCAACACTGTGGTGACATTCAAGGACAAGAACATCAGTTTTATTCTTATATGAAATCAGTTAACAACAGAAGTGAATACTCTAAACTCCTTGATTCGCAAGGGGTCTGCAAGACTTTCAACGGCTGGACACACACCACTACAAACTCAAGTTCGTGGTGGCAGTATGAGCAAAACTTAGGAACTTCTAGTTGTGACTATTGGAACAAAACTCCCATGGGAATCACACTTGCATTTTTTAAAGGCTATCCACAAACCGTGACCATTGCGATTGATGCGACTGGAGACGGTTGGGCGATGGCTGGAGGCCAAGGCTTTCCTGTAAGACAAGTTCAGATTGGTGGTCAGATTGATTGCACAAAAGAAGACCTCTCAATAAACGCCTACACAAGAAACGGATGGCTGCAAATTGTTGCACCAAAAGCCTACGGCAATAAGTATTCTGCTGACATGCGCGCCACTATTTATTTTAACGGCAAAAAATTAGGCACAACTTTTTTAAGACGCCAATAAACTAAAAAATAAATTTCTCAAGAAAAATAAAAATAAAAAAATCTATTTGTGAGGGGTTGACCAAAATCCTTTTACAGCTTCAAATTGTAGATGTTAGTAACAAATTAATAACATCCAAGGGGGATACAAATGGGTAGCTTAAACAAAGCACAACTTATTGAGAAGATGGCTGGCGAAATGAACACTACTAAAGCTGAGACTGAAAGATTTCTTGATTGCTTTATCGGTACTGTTCAAAAGAACGTAAAAAAGAACACTGACATTAAATTAGTTGGTTTCGGTACTTTTACTAAAACTAAAAGAAAAGCTAGAATGGGTAGAAACCCACAAACTGGTGCTGCTATCAAGATCCCTGCTGCATGGGTTCCTAAGTTTAGAGCTGGTTCTGACTTCAAAACTACTGTAAAAGGCTAGTTTTTAGACTAAAATCTAATCAAAAAAAAGCTGCGGTCTCGCAGCTTTTTTTTTGCTTATTGTAGTTCTCTGCACAAGTTCTTATTTTTAAAGCTTTTCACTGGCCAATTCCTCATCATATGGCTAATGTGACTTTAAATGAAAAATCAGATGAAAAAAACAGCTCTTACCCTCATACTGCTCTTCGGATTCGCTTCCTGTATCAATATCCCTGTTGGACCTGAAAAAGTAGTTCCTTATAAAAACGTAAGCTTTCAGGCGCCTGCACCTGGCTTCACTAAGACTCTTGGGACGCCGTCTGATCATTCATGGATCAATGACAGGACAGGAGCTATGATTTCCTATAAGTCTGAGTGTTCTAGACAGTCTCTAGACGCTGATGACACCTTGAAAAACATTTCAAATGAATTCTACGCCATCTCTACTACAGAACTTCAATCTTTCAAATTCAACTCGAGAAAAGCCTACAGACAGAAAATCACCACCGAGGTCGAAGGGGTAAAAACCAATTTTGATATGGTGGTTTTTAAAAAATACGGCTGCTTATTTTTAATTTCTCATACAGGCTTAACAAGTAATTTTTCTTTAACAGAAAAAGCCTTCCAAAAGTTTTTGGTGGCTTTTGAAGTCCAACGCTAAGTGAAAGAAAAAGACAGGATGCTAAATTGTTAAAACGCACCTTAAGTTTTTTAGACATTCTTGGCGAATGCTCCTATCTTTTTTTTGAATCTCTCAAAAAAAGTTTTCAAGGTAAAGTTCAGTCTCACCTCATTCTTGATCAAATAAAAGAAGTTGGAATCAACTCGTTACCTCTTATTGCTATCACTGCCTTAAGTTCTGGTTTTGTAATGACACTTCAATTTGGCTTAGGTTTAGAAAAATTTGGTGGAAAGCCTTACGTTCCTAAGGTGATGTCGCTAGCGGTTTTTATGGAGCTGAGCCCAGTTTTTACAGCACTTATGTGTGCTGCCCGGGTGGGAGCTGGTATAGCCTCAGAGGTTGGCTCAATGAAAGTGACCCAACAAATTGATGCTTTAAGAGCACTTGGCTGTTCACCCATTGAGGAGATTGTAGCTCCACGGCTCATAGCATGTCTTGTTTCTTTTCCAATCCTTACGTTAATCACAAGTTTTTTAGCGCTTTTTGCATCATGCGTGGTGGGCTACACCGAACTTGGACTAGATCCACTTTTCTTTTATCAAAAAATCATCACTACAGTCGCCCTTAGAGAGTTCACTTCTGGTTTTTTCAAATCCTATATTTTTGCGATTTGTGTTTGTATTCCGGCTTGCTATTACGGCTTTAACGTAAAAGAAGGCACCAAGGGTGTGGGAAAAGCCACTACCGTTGCTGTGGTAACGGGTTCCGTTCTTATTTTTGTCACTGATTATTTTGTCACTAAACTTTATTGGATGTTTGAAGCATGGCGCCAATTTTAGAAGTCGAAGCTTTTTACAAAAGCTTTGGAAACAAATCTATTCATGAAGGCACAACATTTTCTTTATCAAAAGGAGAGTGCCTCGGACTGCTTGGCGGCTCTGGAACTGGTAAATCAGTGGTTTTAAGAGCTTTGATTGGTCTAGAAACTCCAGACAGTGGCTCTATAAAATTTAAGGGTGATTCTTTAGATGATCTTTCTGAAGAAGAGTGGTTTGAGGTTAGAAAACAGATTGCCTATGTCTTCCAAAATGGAGCTTTGTTTGACTCTTTGTCTGTCTACGAAAACTTAGCTTTTCCTTTAAGACGCCACACTGAATTTTCTGAAGAAGAGATTCAAAAAAGAATCCGCAAAATCTTAGGTGAGCTCGATCTTCCCCATGCTGAAAATCTTTTTCCTGCAGAGCTCTCTGGTGGAATGCAAAAACGTGTAGGTCTTGCCCGTTCGTTGATGCTTGAGCCAGAAGTTGTGCTCTTTGATGAGCCAACAGCAGGTCTCGACCCTAAAAACACAATAGTCATTCAAGACACGATTTTAAAGCTTAAAAAGCTTGGTTACACTTCCGTTTTTGTAACTCATGATATGGCCTCAGCAACACGCATATGTGACCGTATAGTTTTGCTACAAAATAAAAAAATTGAGATTGAAGCAAGCCATGATGAGCTGAAAGATAAAAATCACCCTATTATCAAATTTATGACAGGAGACAACTGATGAAACAAAGAGCAAACTATGTCAGCACGGGAGTGTTCGTGTCGGTCGGCATTATTCTTTTCGGACTTACGTTTTATTTTCTAAGCAGTGATGAAAATATTTTTTCTGGTCGTGTTAGAGTGCATTCTTATTTTCAAGACACTGAAGGTTTGATGTTTGGAAGCACAGTTTCTTTTTCTGGAATCACGATAGGAAATGTTAAAGCCATCAGCTACGATGAACAAAAAAAAGCACTCAAAGTAACTTACACTGTTAAAAAATCTTACCTTCCTTTTGTCAAAAAAGACTCTAAGGCGCAGCTCAAAACTCAAGGAGCACTTGGGGACAGGTTTGTATACCTAAGCACGGGAACCGCTGGAACCGAGAGTATTGAAGCTGGAGATGAAGTTCCTTCACGTCCTTCTGATGATATTTTCGCAGCTGTTCAAGACAAGATTGCAGCCATACCTGACCTTTCAAAAATCTCCAAAAAGTTAGAGAGTTTAATTGATTTTTTAAATTCTGAAGATGGTCTTAAAGGCAACGCTAGAGAGCTTCAAAAAACTTTAGCTGAGGTGCGCACTGCCGTTAAAGCCATCAATTCCGGAAACCACACAAAAAAATCTCTAGCTAAACTGGACTCCATTATGACCAAAATTGATTCTGGCAAAGGCACCTTGGGCAAACTCATTTCTGATCCAAGTCTATACAATAAGGTTTCGGCTTTTCTCGGCGGCGGACAAAGTAAGTCGAGCTATCTTAAAGAAATGGCCAGGAAGTCTATTGAAAAAAACGAAGAGAAGTCTAAATAGGCCATCTTTAGATTTTTTTACACAAAACCTCTAAGCATTCTAGAAGAATTTCAAACCTCTATTTAGGTAGACTTGCTTCATCAAGTTCCACAAGGAGGAAATATGAAAAAATTCACAGTCTTATTAATTGGTTTGGCTTTAACAAGTTTAGCCTGGGCAACCTCTAAGAGCCCACAGACATCAGCAGTACTTGAGTTTGAGAAAGGTTCTTACGAACTCACACAGTCTCAAAAAGAAGACTTGGCTAACATTTTAAAAGGAATCAGCTACAATGACGAGTTAGATGTAACAATTGCCGCATGGGCCGATGAACCCTTTCCTGCTCAAAGCAAAAACCTCTCTAAAGAGCAGCGGCATATTGCTAAAAAAAGAATTAAGTCTTTAAAGCAGTATCTCAAAGCAACAGGTGCAGATTTTGATGATATGGACACATACAACATGGCTGAAAGAACAGGATTTATGGGGCGCATGTTTAACAGTAAAGGAAACAAAATAAAGAAATCTTTATCGTCTAATAACAAGTCAGCATTAAAACCCACTTATCAAACTATTGCTGATAAAGGTGATGCAGGCAAAGCCATTTTGGTCTTTTCAATAGACGACTAATTTAGCATCTTAAACAAAATACCATTAAAAAAAGAAACCTACTGGGTTCTTTTTTTTATTTAGGCTTATACCAACAAAGCGGTCTAGCCGAAATTTCATAACCTTTTGATCTTGAACATACACCATCATCCATATTTTCAAAACTGACATCCTCTGATGAAGGAATTTCACACAGCGCACCTGCAACATAGGTGTCAAATCGACATTGAGCTGGAGGATGAAATAAATTTGTGTACGGTGCTATAATAGGAGATGGAGTCGTGATGTTGACCCAGTATTTTTCATTGCTTTTGATTCTTACTGTTCGCGCAAAACTTCTTGCGGCAACAATAGTTCTCTCACATTGAGCAACGCGTTTTAGAGAAGGCAACCAGACCTCACTACATTTTTTATTTATAATAGGAAGCATCTCTTTGAATACAAAACTATTGGCTTTTTGTTTTTTAAAGTCTTTCATAAAACTAAGATTGTCTTTGTCTGCAAAGACTTTACGAAAACACTTAGCTGATGCCCAGTAGTCCGCCTGGCCTTCAGCACTTAAGTCTCCTTCTTCCGGACTTAAAGCTTTTTCTCCATAGGTTGGAGCTCCCCCTGCAAAATGACCTATTTCGTGACAAAGAATAAGCGCAAAGGCGTCAGGAGTTATAGATTTTAAACGGAAGATTCCACCTGCTATGTAAAGCGAAAAGTGCGTCCCCATATCAAGAGGTGTCACCTTCAAACTGTCATCACTCCAGTTTTTGCTAACAACAATTTTTTTATTCAATGAGCTCTCATAGATCTTTAAAACATCTTTGGTGATTTCATTAAATTGATCAAGAGAAGTTTGTGCAGTAACATCTACTGCCATTAATAAAGATAATAATAGTAGCAACAGATATTTAATTTTTAACATTTAGCCCCCTAGAGCGTTGATTTTTCATCAACTCCAGACAAGCTAAACAAGTCAAAACAATATTATAAATTAGGTAAATAAGTTAAAAGATTTTACTGTTTTAACATCTCCTGACATTGTCAGTTTGGCCACATAAAGTGCTCAGTCACTTCATTTGATCAACAAACTTTTTAGCACCTTCGTTGTAGCGCTTTTTTTCTTTGGGCTTATTACTGAAGTTTAAGTGTTCAATTTTTTTAGAGCCTAGAAATTCATTGATGCGGTCTATGATCACATTAGCCGAAAATCTACAGTGGTACTGGGCCTCTGAAGAAGTCGCCGTCACATACAATGTGGTTTTGTACATTTTTCGTGGAGCCGTTTCACGAGCTAGATCAGAACCAACAATATTGGGCCAATTCTTCTCTAATTTCATTCTCATATACTCATCCGAGAATGATCCCTTGCCCTTTTGAAAGACAGTTTGTAGGACATCAAGTGCGGCTTCTAATGAGGACTCTCTGGTGTTTTTCTTCTTCATTGCAGCTCTAGATCTTATAAGAAGGAGTGGATATGGAAAAGACTGTACACATCATTGGTGGTGGACTTGCAGGCAGCGAATGTGCTTATCAATTGGCCGAAAAAGGCTTTCAAGTTCACCTTTATGAAATGAGACGCAATAAAGAGCATCAAACTCCAGCTCATAAGACTGATAAGTTTGCAGAATTGGTCTGCTCCAATTCTTTTGGCAGCCAAACAGATTATTCTGCGCCCGGCCAGCTAAAATGGGAAGCAGCCATGATGGAATCTTTAATTCTAAAATCGGCTGAAAAATCAAAAATTCCTGCTGGTATGGCACTCGGTGTGGACCGCGAAGTCTTTGCTGACTTAGTGACGAGCACCATAAAAGAACACAAAAATATTATGTTGCATGATGAGATGGTAGAAGACTGGTCCAAACTTGAAGGTTACAAAGTTATTGCAACCGGTCCCCTCACCCATCCAAAACTTGCAGAAAAAATGGCTGAGCATTTTGGAAAAGATTTTTTATACTTCTTTGATGCCATCGCCCCTATCGTCGATACCGACTCGATCAACATGGACATCTGTTACAAAGCGGACCGCTATGGCAAAGGAAATTTAGATTATATCAACTGTCCTTTTTCAAAAGATGAGTACGAAGCCTTTGTAACTGAAATTGAAAATGCAGGGAAAGTTGAATTTAAAGAATTTGAAAAAACAAATTACTTTGATGGCTGTATGCCGATCGAAGCCATCGTTGAAAGAGGACGTGAGACTCTAAGACATGGACCTCTAAGCCCCAAAGGACTTCGAAACACACACTATGATGAAGAAGACAGAAGAAACCGCCCTTATGCCGTCTTACAGCTTAGACAAGACAACTTAGAGGGAACGGCTTTTAACCTTGTTGGCTGCCAAACCAAAATGACTTATCCGGAACAAAAAAGAGTTTTCAGAACTGTTCCTGGTTTAGAAAATGTTGAATTTTTAAAACTTGGAAGCATTCACAGAAATATGTTTATCAACTCTCCTAAAGTTTTAAACTCTGATCTTTCTTCTAAAACAGATCCCAATTTATATTTTGCAGGACAGCTTACAGGAGTAGAGGGGTATTTTGAGTCCACTTGCACAGGCTTACTTGTCGCTCACTTTATAAATCAAAAGCACAATGAAGGGGCTTTTACCCCGCCGCCACTAGAAACCACTCTTGGAGGCGTTTTAAAATTTTTGAATGAAGAAAGAGAGGACTTTCAGCCTATGAACTGTAACTTTTCGCTGCTTCCCAAAATTGAAGTGGCCAAACCCAAAGGCCTTAAAAAGAAGTCTGATTATAAGCGGTTTAAGCGAGATGCCATGCTTGAAAGAGCCAAAACCCACTTTAAAGAGTGGATGAATCCTCGCACAGGCCTTTAGTCCCACAATAAAACCAGTGATTTATTCGAATTGCTGGCCACCCTTTATAAGTATATCTAATGGCGCATGAAACATTTAATTATAACATCATTAATGGCCTTTTCTTCAACTTTTGCTTTTGCTGAGGCCGATTGTGACTTCTTAAACGACAACGTTTTTGTTTGTGATTTTAATGGAACCTCTGGTTTGGAAATTTTCGAGAACCTCACAGAGTCACAAATCTTAAACAAAACCACTGGCGAAGATGGCAGCGCTCTTACTGAGATCTTAGCTCCTAAGCTTATAGGCTTTGATTTAGACATCAAAAACTGTATTTCTGAAGCTTTTGAAAATGAAGCCACTGCAACTTGTTTTTTAAACGAAATAGAGGAATACGGTTTTTCAACTTCAGGTCCTATTTCAGAAGCCTATTCAACAGCACGAGTGACTCCACAAAACACTGTCATCAGACGTATCGACGTTCGTTAATATTCTGCAAAAACCTGCCCCCCCACACTTAAGGTTTTCTGAAACTATTACACTATAGGTGTTGCTCTTTACCAACACCGGACTCAACAAAGTAAGCTCCACTAGTAACTAACAAAACTAGGGGGTTTTTAATGTTAAAAAAAATAATCATTTCATCCGCACTGCTCTGCAGTCTTTCGGCTTGGGGTTCACAAACCACAACTGATCTTTCAAATGAGTACATGGCTAAAGTGACTTCTCACTTAGATGGTCTTGAAGCTCAAAGCCTTAAAATCAAAACAGCAAAAGAAGAGGCTGATAGTGCGCGGCGGACAGTTTACTCTGCTGAAAAATCTGTTGAAGCTGTTCAAAAAAACCTTGATGAGGCTAATGACAACACGACTGCTTACCCAAGGCGTATAAAAAGAGATGGTGAAAGCATTGCTGATAAGCGGTCCGAGTCTGACAGCATTTTTAGAAACACTTTTCCAGAATTTAACACACCGGATGAGGCCATTCGTTCAGTAAACAGCTCAAAAAACAGACTTACAGACTTCAAGAAGAAAAAAATATTTTAGAAGGCCGACTCAGAAGAAAAGAGAATGAGTTCTCTTCAGCTATTTCGCGCGCCAAATCTCAATCTGAAAGTGACCGCATCAATCTAAACAGAAACTTGCAAGAGCTATCAAATATTGAGTCACAGATACCTACTGCTAAAGAAAAACTTCGAACTGCAAGACAAGCTTTTAGAAGAGCTAAACAGCTTAAAGAAGACCCACAACTGCCTAAAAAAATCAAACAAGCCGAGAAAAAATTGGCTGAGATTAATGAAGAAAGAATTAGACAAGGCCGAGGTTGTACTGGTCCAGGAGCTGCCTTTTCTAATGTTTGTAGACGTTACGCAAATGCCAAAAAAAAGTTGAAAGATCTCAAAGCACTTGCGGCTCCGGGAAGTCTTAAGCCCTACCGACAAAAACGAAATCAGGCTGAGCGTAGACTTGAAAATTTAAACACCAGCAAAAGAGAGCTCGCATCGAGAACTCATCTTTTAGAAGACATTTATAGACGCTCACAAAGCCGAGTTGCTGATCTTGAAGAAGACTTAAGACTTGTGACAGGGCCTATACTAACTGAACTTAGTGACCTTGACGGTCAGTTAAACCGCTTAAGTTTAAAATTAGACAAAGCCAACAGGCTTGAGACTTTAGCAAGTGACATTGGTAGTCTTCAAAGACGTATTCGTAGAAATGAAGAGAACTTAGCAGCTCTGCCTGCTCTTATAGAAAGTCTCCAGACTGACTTAGCCTCTGTTACGCAAAATCTTGAAAATGCACAGGAAGCAAGTGCTGACCTTAACGAAGCGCTTGCAGCTGAACAGGTTGTGCTTACAAAACAAAGAAGCGAAATCAACAGCTTAAGACTTGAGATGAATGAAAGCTTATCTACAGTTACTGAACTTGCTGACAGTCCAGCTGTGACTCCAAACGTGGACACAGAAATCATGTCTTCTCGTGACTGGTCAGTTATCACTACGGAATTAGACAACGAGTGGAACAGACCAACTTGTAGAGCAGAAACTCTAGAAGCGGTTGAAGAGGGAGACAGTGAGGTCATCACTTCAGCAAATTTAAAAGTTGTTAATCTTGTTAATCCAACAACCGGCTTTAATGAACCAATAGTTGTTGTGACTGTCGACTCCTCAAGGGACGATCTTGTTAACTTTAGTAAGGTTACAGTGAGAGTTTCAAGCAGCACTACTTACAACTTTGACTTGATTTATTCTAAGTCTTCTAAGAACAAACTCTTTTTCATGGCTGATCTAAACGACAGAAAAGGTTTGATAGAGATGGTTCTCAAGAAAAGCAGAATGGAAGTTGTGCTTACAAATGTAAATTCTGATAGTTCTGAAGAGATCACTTTTTCACTAAGAGGATCAACTAATGCACTGAACAGCCGTTCTTCAAGAGACAATTCTTTGAGAAATGCTTGTGGCGGAATCAACATTCTAGAGATCTAATTTTTAAGTAAAAACATACACTTAGATAAAAAAAGCAGGTTAAAAGCCTGCTTTTTTTGTGCGCCACACCATACAAAAAGTAAATAATACCTTAAATAATGTAAATAATACTTTACATTATGTTAAGTATACCCGATAGTCTCTTTATGAGTGAAAAGACAGCATTAAACATCCAAAATAAAATCAAAGTCTTCAGGGCTGAGCACGATCTCACCCAAGAGGGCCTAGCCAACGAAATTGGCGTGACTCGAGCGACGATCAACGCAATCGAAAAAGGTAAGTACACACCCTCTCTCGAGCTCGCTTTTCGAATAGCGCAAAGATTTAACGTAAATGTAGAAAAAGTATTTTATATCCCCCAATCCCAAGAAGAAGGAGAAGAGTCATGAACCAAAAGATTAAAACACAAGCGGTGAATTTATTAAGCCTAATTTGCCCTGTCGCTTTAACTGTATTTTTAGTTGCGAGTGCTTACGCGCAAAACGCTTTGATTTATTAAGGAGCATTG
>Ga0209309_10002530_pt1 | contig 16540 bp, 17 predicted proteins | sample COGITO_mtgs_1204_2_FD_184807 | JGI IMG/M metagenome (GOLD analysis project Ga0209309, IMG submission 184807) | Pelagic marine microbial communities from North Sea - COGITO_mtgs_120412 (SPAdes) (version 2) | ecosystem: Environmental > Aquatic > Marine > Epipelagic ... | reverse complement strand
TCGGAGATACTGAGCTACATCGTTTGGTCCATACTCACGACTACTTGGCGCAGGGCTGGCGCTTGATTGACGACGCTGAAACTCTACTGACTCATTGTTGCGTAGGTCGGTCTCGGTTGGTCTGCTACTGCTGGCAGGACTAGCTTGTTGCTGTTGCTGCTGCTGGGGTTGCTGTTGCCGTTGAGGCTGAGGGTTGGCGGCCTGTCGAGCTTGCTGCTGTTGCTTGGTGCCACTAGAAGGAGGAGGTGATGGTTTAGGGCCTGAGCCGCCACCACCGTTGCCTCCTCCACCACCCGGGCTACTAGGGGGTGGACTAGATGGAGGAGGTGTTGAGCCACCACCACTGGTTCTTGTCATAGTGAGTGGATCTATACCGGCTGACTTAAGTTTATCGTTAACCATTTGTTTGATTGGCGGTGTCGCATCCGCATATTCAGAGCTTTGCTTCACATCAATTGCAACATCTGTCGTAAATGCACTTGCATTCTTGATTCCGGTAATTTGTTCACTACTACCTTTTAGCTTGAGGATCTTGCCCGAATCACCAGCGATTCGTGTATTCCAGTCAAATCCAGTAACATCGGTGTTTCCGCCCGCAGACTGGCTTTTGCTTGTAAACTCAAAATCGTTCAAATTTTGACCGACATCAGGGTGTTTTGCAACCATTGCTTGGACATTTTGACGAGCAGCATCAGTAAATCCTTCGGCACCCTCTCCTGCGTTTCTCATGAAAGTAGGGTCTTTAAGTAAGTCAGCCACATGAGCCAAACCTTTACTGCCATGATTTGTGGCCATGAGTTCACCAATGGCCCTCATCGTAACTTGGTTTTGCGCTTCAGGTGTTTCAGCATACGCCTGAAGATTTTCAGGACTTGAGTTATAGTTTCGATTTGATTCTTGGATACGAATTTTTTCATTTTGAACTTCTTTGTTTGTTGCTTCAGACACTGCACCTTTTGAGGCACGAAGTAACGCATTGCTTTGTGCTTGTCTATTTTGAAGGTAAGCAGTACCAGCACCACCGGCTATGCCTGCACTATCTCCAAGGAATTTGTCATTTTCTACGTCGCTTTTAATTGCTTCAGCGTATTTGTCGAATGCCGCACCATCATCTTGCAAGACACCTGCCGAAGCACTTCTAGCCGTATCTTTAGCTCCAGCTCTCATGCCTCCCGCACGACGGAGTGTGCGTCTTTTTCTAAATCCAGCATCATCATCGAAGCCTTTTTCAAGCCGAGAACCAAACTGTTTGTTTTTACTCTCAACCTTAGCTTGGTCTCGTACTCGTTTGCCACGCTGATAATCACTGTTTTGACTCATGGTTTTCGCTTTATTGCGCGTTCGATCCACTAAGCCTTTGTTTGGATTGTTGACGGCTCCAGCAACGCGGCCTATGATGCCACCACTGAATTTAACAAGGTACGGCACGCCAAACAGTGGAATTGCAAGCACTGCAAGTGCAAACAACTGCATGATGCCACTGTCCGAAGTAGCCTGTAGTATGGACGAGGCAACTTTTGAGCCAGAGAATAGGACTGCAACTGCTGGGTACAGGATCAGCATCGTCATAAAGCTTTTACGCCAGGTTTTGAAATACCCATCAGTGTTTGGCAATATGAAAGCGACAAATGCGAGAGGAGATAGAATGATGAGGATGATGATAAGCGCTTGGCGAGCGATAAGTACGACAATCGCTACTACTATAGCGGTAAGTGCGAGCACAACCAGTGGCAATGCTAATGCGAGTACGCCGGTAAATGCCGCGGCTGCGGCGGCTGCCCCGACGAGTCCGACAACCAGTGCTCCACTAAGTAACTCTTCCCATCCACCATCATTTGAGGCGGGTATGACCGCGAGCGGTGTTTCGATAATCCCGCCAATGCCCGCACCGATAATGTTTGAAAGATCAACGGCGAATACACACAAATAATATGACAGGTTGACGAGTAGAGCCGCGGCGACAATTCTTGGTAGCATCTTGCGGATACCATAGCTACTCAGGCCAATACTGGTTGCTTGGGAAAATATCACGACGAAAAAGGCCATAATAAAGGCAACGTTGGCGACGTTACGTACACTAGACCAAATCACAAATATAGTATTTTCACCATCGAGTGGATCGTCGGCGACTTTGAATACTAACAGTTTCTCTACTTGTATATATGCTTGATCAGTAATTGTGCCAAGGAATTTTGCAACTGGACAGACTATCCAGCCGATACCATCGACTTTACAGGTATCAACCGCCCCTTCACCAGATGTGCCGCTACCATCACCGCCGGCTCCTCCCCCATCAGCGGGACGATCGCCTCTCACGACGATGGTGGTTATTCCTCCGGTGGCTACACAATCAGCCTCGCTACTACCGCTTTCTTCAAAATAACTTGCCGAGTTTGCGTCGCCCGGATCTTCAGCAACGCGAAACGATATAGTCGGCCCGCAAGGCGGATTTGATTTGAAAAATGCTTGCGTATCCCCACCTCTTGCAGGGTAGAGTGTAAATGTTTCGTTGTCATATGAGAGTGTCTCAAAGCCATCCCAGGTCGCGTCTGCCGCGGACACCTGAGGGGTTGAGATAAATACACTCATGAGCGTAGCAAGAAAAATGCCACACAATATGTACCTTATATTTTCAGTAAGCGTAGTAGAACGCATCATATACAAAAGTATATGCCATTTCTAGCCACTATCAAAATGGAGATATCAATTATCTTTAAGAATTGAAAGCTAATTCACTCGTGTTTAGAATCACGAAGCGAGTCGCGGTCGAGCCGTCCTCGAGTGGATACTCTTTAAGCTCGGTTGTGGTTGTGTTTGTTTCGGGGTTATATTCTTGAGTCCAGTATTGAGTGCTTGGAAGCGCAGCTATACTGGTCAACACGGCATTATTACTATTTGCGTACTCACTCAGTACGACGCTAACCGGTATATTTATAGTGTCTCCACCCTTTTCGAGCGGGAACGTGTAATTATCTACTAACACACTGCCATTTTGAGCAAAGCGAAGTGTTTCGCCATTACTATATAAGTCCATTCGCTTCTCGGCGGTATCAGCATTTGCTGGATCGCCTGGGAAGACCGGATACTGCGCACCGTGTAGCTGTCTAGCGCTGACAGGGTTAGCTATCGGGTCACCTTCGGCTGTGCGCTCAAGCTCAACATCAGGATTGTCTTGATAGTACTGCTGAAGCTGTCGCTCTTTATCGAGAACGATTTCAGCTAGGCCTGCATTTAATCCATAGTCTATGAGTCGGCTTGAGATAGCTTCCCCGTTCATACCTTCTTCGCCAAATGATGCAGTGAATAGTTCAGGGTTCGCAAAGTTATCGAAAGCGTAAGAGTTAGGAAAAATGTCTCCGAGCGTTACTTCTTCGACGGACTGGTTTCCATCTAGGTCATGTTCGACCACGACGTAAGAACTGTTCGTAGCGGCTTCAAATTGTTCTTGTGATTCTAATAGCACGTTACGAGTCACGTTTTGGTCCAAAAAGCTTCGGTGGCCTTCTAATGCAGTAGGTAGCTCATCACCGTACGCGAATGGATTTGCCAGCTCTTTGTAAACTGGACTGTCTTTTTTAACAACGAATTGGTCGTATGAAGCAAACCGATCCATGGTGGCCTGATCAAGCTGAAGTGATTCTCGTTCTGATTGTTTTTCTTTTTCGATTTTCTCATCAAGCTCACCAGAGTTAGATTTTTCCGAAGTAGTTGTCGCGGACTCACCATCAGGTCGCGCTGATGTTTCTGTTGCAGCGTCAGGTTCAAGTGTTCTATCAGTATCATTCGACGTAGCGCTTTGTTCGACATCCTGGGCTCCAGCGGTCGTTTCTCCACAAGCGGATAAGCTGAGTGCCCCGGCGGAAAGTAGTGATACGAGCAGTGCGGTTCTTTTATTGGGATTAATAGATCGTTCAGCCATGATAGTTAAGCGGTCCTTTAATTACATAATTTCAATTTCATCATACTACATAATAGCTAAAAAAGCAAGCATAACGACTTGTGCGTGCCTCAAGAAGCTTTACAGCGACATAGATATACCGTATAACTAATGCTATAAACTAACAAAAATATATAAAAGTATGAAATCTAGATTTATTGTATACGCTTTATCAATTGTTTTCCTCCAGGTCGCTGGCTTATTTATCGTAACCCCAGCCACAGTGAATGCAGCCTCAACACCCCAAGAGTGTTTCGATCAGTGGAATGGATCAAATCCTAAAGCGGGCTCGGATCAATCAAGTGAGTTTAACAAATCAAGCTGTAACAAGCCTGGAGTGTGTCAGGCGCGAGATGCGGGCGGCGGCGGCGGTCGTGGTAACGTACTGATCAGCTGTGTTGACCCAGATAACCCAGGTAATCCTTGTGCTCCGCTAACCTACGATTCTGAAAAATGTAATGAACAGCGGGCCGAGGATAAAGGTGTCACGTCATGTCGTGGTGGTGATAGGGGTGACAGTGACAGCACTTGTACCCAGACGACTGCATTTGATTTTGGAGACTGCGACAACAAAGCAGTTGGCATACAATGTCTTGTAAACGAGATACTACTCTTTATGAGTATTGCAATCGGTATTTTGGTTGTCGGTGGCGTAACCTGGGGCGGCATCATCTACTCAACTTCTCAAGGCAATCCTGCCCAAGCTCAAAAAGGCACCACAATCATAGGTAATTCAGCACTCGGTCTCATACTCTACTTATTGCTGTACGCCATCGTCGAATGGCTCGTGCCTGGAGGAGCGTTCTCAAGATGAAACGAATCATAGCCATAGTAATAGCCCTCGGTTTCTTGCTTTTGCCAGTTACCCCTGCCCTTGCAACAAGCCCAACTCAAGGTGCTGTTCAAGGCTCAACTCAGTTTGCAATTTGTCGAACAGGCGCGGAAAACTTTTTCGGTATTCAGCCTTGGTATGCGTGTCTGCCAGAAGATAAAAATGGCAATCCCAAAATTGAAGCGCTTAGTGATGTGTTGTTGATCATATTCCCACTGGTCGAGGCACTGGTTAAAATAGCGGTCTACGTCGCGATAGCGTATATATTCTTGATGCTTTTTAAGATTATGCTGGCTCGAGGCGACACTGGTAAGATTACGCAGGCAGGCCATGGAATACGCGATGCTATAATTGGTTTAATTATAGCCCTCGTAGCAATCTCAATCGTAAACTTTATTGCATTTGCAATACAAGGGAGTTAAGAAATGAATTGGTTTGTATTCTTTGCAGAAAAAATCATGGTAAATCCTGACAAAACAGGTATCCCGACTAATGCCGCGAGTGGTGACACGATGAACAATCTCATCACAGCTGTTTATATCGCTATTGCTGGTATAGCAGTGTTTTACATCATACGTGGCGCCCTGTTATACGTAACGGGGAGCGGCAATCCATCTGAAGTCACTCAGGCTCGTACGACTGTGCTTATGGCTGTCGTAGCGCTCGCTGCTTCGACATTAGTATTCGGGGTGGTACAATTTGTGATAGGAGCATTATAGATGAACACACTAAAGAAATTTTTTGCAGCCATGTTTATAACCGCCAGCCTAGTTGGCTCTGGCACTTTTGTTGTTACAACGCCAGTTTCGGCAAGTGGTGTGGATGTCATTGAAGAGTCATGTCGTGGTGGATCCCGAAACAGCGCACTGTGTGAAGACGGTAATAAGAGTTTATTTGGTGGCAATAGTGTGTTTCGGCAGATAACCAATGCATTTCTGTTCCTAGTCGGCGCAATAGCTATCATAATGATTGTGTTCGGTGGACTCCGATACGCCACTGCCGGCGGCAATGAAGCCTCAGTAAAAAGCGCAAAAAGTACGATCATTAACTCTGTCATCGGACTTGTCATCGCACTTATGGCGTATGCAATCGTAGAGTTTACGCTATCAGTTATCTAACATGAAACAGCTACTTATCACCATCAGTGCACTAATCGTCATAGGCATGGCTTCACTGACTAGTCCTATGCTGGTGGGGGCAAAGCCACTCAATCCCGAAAGAGATCTTTGCGAAGGTAGCGGCGGCATCTATAGGGGTGGAGAATGCACCAACCCAGAGACGAGTAGCACTGTACCGGAACTGTTAAATACGGCTACCGATGTGCTGCTCTACTTAGTGGGTATTATAGCCGTGATTATGATAATCATCGCTGGAATTAAGTATGCAGCCTCTGGCGGCGACCAATCAGCGACCAAAAGTGCCAAAACTACTATCACTTCGGCTATCATTGGGCTTATAATAGCGTTTGTAGCCTATGCTATTGTAAAATTCGTATTAAGCGTACTATGATAGTGAGTACATATAATTGCAAAAAAATTAACAATAGGATATAATAAACATATGAATCAACTACGAACCCAGTTTTTACCAACCGTTTATCGCTATCTTCCACTGATAGTGTTCGGATCAATACTAGTAGTTTTACTGCTCTCAGGTGGTGCCGCAGGTGCATCTGGACTTGATCGAGGCGCTGACGCCGCGAAACCTGACGGTGTCACAACTGATCTTTTCGGAGGTGATGGCGGTATTTTCCGAACGATCACCAACTTGTTACTGTTTCTGATTGGTGCCATCGCAGTCATTATGCTCATCATCGGCGGTATTCGCTATGTTGTATCAGGTGGTGATCAAGGAGCAGTCACGGCTGCCAAAAATACAATTTTGTACGCAATCGTCGGTCTAATTATCGCTTTCCTAGCGTATGCGGCTGTCGATTTCGTAATAGGGTCTCTATCTGTCGGTGGAGGGTCAGATATAGAGTAACTTCCCTATTGAGTTATAGTTTGGTATAACTAAAGTAAGCTGAAAATAACATAAGGAGAATCCATGAAACAGCTCATCAAAAAAACAATGCAAGCACTACTGCTTGTGCCTATGCTAGCACTCGGTGCTTCAGCAGTTATTGCACCACCATCTGCACTCGCAGTTGATGGTTGTGATGATTACACACTAGAGGGCGGCGTAAACTGTGCAGCCTCTGATGATCAGAAAGACGCAAGTCTCTTTGACGCAGACGGTGTTTTCCAGCAAGTAGTGAACGTACTATTGTTCCTTATCGGTGCAATTGCGGTGATCATGTTGATCATCGGTGGTATTCGCTACGTAATCTCTGGTGGAGACCAGGCAGCAGTGACGAGTGCTAAAAACACTATCCTGTACGCAATCGTCGGTATCATCGTAGCCTTCTTGGCCTACGCGATCGTTGAGTTCGTACTCACCGCACTTGCTGATAACAGCTAGTGTAAGCGTTACACTCCATGAAAATACCCTGCATTTATGTGGGGTATTTTCATGTGTAAAAGCATATAGATATTTGTCAGCACTGTATTAAATAGCGGCTTGCGGCGGCAGAACGACACGTGGAACGATTCGTTATATCGTAACTATAAGTTCCTCGGGCTTTGTATTCGATTGCGGCGTACTAGATAGCAAAACCCCGTACCTAGATACGGGGTTAAGGTTGTGGTTTTAATTATGATAATCACGAGTGCGTCGCTGAAGCGGCCGCTATTACATAATTTGGATTTTCTTGGCCTGTTCTTGCTTAACTTTGGTAAAGCTGACAGAGAGCACACCGTCTTTAAGGACTGCTTCAACTTCGTCTTCTTTGACTTGTACGGGAAGAGCCAGTGTGCGGCTGAATTCACCCCAGTAGCATTCCTGGACGTGCCACTGCGTTGCTGAGCTATCATCGCCGCTCGAGAGTGTCCCACTGATAGTTAGGATGCCGTCAGAGATGCTGACATCTAGGTCAGATTTATTAACACCAGCTGTACGAGCTTTAATGACGAGTCGTTCGTCTGTCTCGTAGACATCTACTGCTAGCTGGCCAGGTAGGTCTTGATCGTTTTCATCCCAATCACCAGAATCAGCTGGTTGATCTTGTTGTGGCGCTGGCGCTTGCTCATTGTCGTCATCAGTCAAGAACGCAGCCGCTAGCTCATCTTCCATAAGAAGATCGTCGTTTTGTTTATGTCCTCGCACCATATACGTTTCCTCCGAAATTATCTCATTATCTCAATTTGTGACGCTTGTCCCACTAAGTATAGCTGAAATTGTCAATTATCTGCAATAATAGCCCTGAGGTTACGTAAAATCTACAATGCTACACCGAGTCTTAAGCGTTATCGCACCCCATATCTGTTGCTCTTGCGGAGCGGTTGGCCTCGTATTGTGCAAAAGTTGTTTTGATGACATCAGTGAGGAGGTATTTTCACAGTGTCTAAAATGCCTGGCACCGACATTTACTGGAAATTTATGCAAAAAGTGTGCCAAATCAGTTGCCTACCAGGAGGCGTATGTGGTTGGTTCGCGCCAGGATTCTTTAAAACGTTTGATAAATCTATATAAATTTGAGCGGACGCTGAGCGGTGCTCAGACATTGGCTATGTTGGCCGATACGATATTACCTATCCTGCCGCCCGATACCCACGTCACATTCGTCCCAACTATCTCATCCCATGTCCGTCAGCGCGGCTATGACCATATGAGCCTACTCGCTAGAGAGCTTGCAAAGCGAAGAGCGTTACCGCAGAAGCAACTACTCGGTCGTATTGGTAAAAATGTTCAACACGGCACTGACCGTAAAACCCGCCTCACTCAGCAAAAAGGTACGTTTGTCGTGCGAGACACTATCCCAGAGTCCCCTGTCCTTCTTATTGACGACATCTATACGACGGGCGCAACCATTAATGAAGCCGTCAAAACACTACGAACCCAGACCACTCAGCCGATTATTGTGCTGGTGATTGCTCGACAGCCGCTTGAGTAAGAAAAAAGAAGTCTAAATGGACTGGGGAGGGATATCGCTTCGTAAGACTCCGCTCCTCCGCTTGATTGAAATGAAAATAGCTAGCGCTGCTTTCATTTCTGCACTGCACTACGCCGAACCCTTTTTGCTTCGCAAAAGTCGGGTTCTCAGATCACTACTTTCTCCGCCATAACAAAACCGGCCCTAAGGCCGGTCATGTTATGGCGGAGGAGGAGGGATTCGAACCCTCGCTGGGAATTGCTCCCCACTAACGATTTAGCAAACCGTCCCCTTAAGCCACTTGGGTACCCCTCCGTAATTTGGCTAGCCTACAAGTAAAGTTTTCGCTGACATGAGTTGCAGTTGGGGACGGTAACCGTCTTCTGTCCACCGTTTCACGCAGAAGCCACTTGGAGCGCTAGTTGTATTTGTATGTACCTCGAGAGATTGTAGCAAAAACAGGGTCAAATGGGAAGTCATTGCAATATTTATCTAAGTATCTGCTGGCGTCTCCCAATATGCTATAATATCAATCTGTTGGAGAGGTGACCGAGTGGTTGGCGTAGCGCAGTGAAATCAGCTGAAAGTTTACTTTCAAGCTTATGAGCCAGCGGAGGAGTGTAGTTCTACGGAGCGATAGGTACTTGTCACTATATACATTCCAACATAAACATATTTACGGAGAGGTGACCGAGTGGTTGAAGGTACTTGTCTTGAAAACAAGCGAGCCGGCAACGGTTCCGAGGGTTCGAATCCCTCCCTCTCCGCCATAGAAATAGCGCGACCATCTGGTCGTGCTATTTCTATACTGTGATTGACCGACTCGAACCCTCGGGCGACAGCTTCAGCTGGGGCACGCCGAGGGTTCGGTGTAGCGCCGTGGAATCAGCTGAAAGTTTACTTTCAAGCTGATAAGCAAGCGGAAGAGGCCGGAGGCCGATATCCCTCCCCTCTCCCCTTTACGAGCAAATGAAAAGAGTAGACATCCTACGGCGTTTTATTCCTCCTCCGCCAAGAAAAATGAAGTCCATTTGGGCTTCTTTTTTCTTGGCGTTGAATTGGGAATTCAAATCTCCTCGTCCCTCTCTCACCCACCTCAACCATTAGTGCTATAATACTCACATATGGACGACAAACCGCAAGATTTTTGGCAGGACAATCAGACAGCGCTTGCTGCTGACAACCCCAACGATTCGAGCGTGCAGCATGATACGAGCACGCTTAGCTCGGATGAGCATAGTATCAGCTGGGAAGCCTCAGAGTATGTCCACCATGAGAAAGACTCACTATGGTTTATAGGTGTAGCAGTGGGTGGTTTACTGCTCGTAGCTGCATCGCTATTCTTGATCAAATCAATTACATTTACTGTGCTAATTGTCGTGATGGTAGTTGCCGTTATGGTGTTAGCGACGCGCCCACCGCGTACGCTTCGTTATCAGCTTGGTCCACATGGACTGCAAATTGATGAACGTAAATATGATTTTCATGATTTTAGGGCCTTCGGAGTTCAGCAAGAAGGTGGCATTTACTCAATCTTACTCATACCAGTCCGTCGGTTTATGCCAGGTGTCTCAGTTTACTTCCCTCCTGATCAGGGCGAGAATATCGTCGATATTATCGGTAGCTTCGTACCAATGGAGAAGATCACTCCTGATTTTATCGATACCCTGACTAGAAAACTTAGATTCTAATTGTAACGCCAGCTACTATTTGCTATAATTACCTCTGTTCTCGCTTCGGTGAGATGTACCTTTTATCATTGTGTGGCACGATTTCACATACGTGTCACATGTATTCGCACCAAGCCGTAGCGGTCAAATAATCCTTACTCACGTCTGGATTCTTCGCTACGTCTGGTGGTGCGAAGTTGTATGAAAATATAAGCACCCGTAGCTCAGCTGCCAAGGCAAAGCCGATATAAAATCAGCGACGCTCTATCCAGCTACTAAGAGCAAGGGAGTGAAGTAAAACGAGCACCCGTAGCTCAGCTGGATAGAGCGCTGCCTTGCGGAGGCAGAGGTCATAGGTTCAAATCCTGTCGGGTGTACCATAAAGAAGATTTAGCAGTAGAAGAGTCCATTTTAGGGCTCTTTTCTGTATTTATACAGAGGTAGAAATCACTAATCGTTGGTGTGTAAACTTTTTTATCACGTGAGACCGAAAAACCATCGGGAAATAGTAATTGTTTACACCACACCTGGTGCTCTTGGTCTAACTCCCAGAATCTCTCCCTGAAATTTTCAATAGTGTTAAGAGAAAATTCTACGAACTCTATAAAATCCTGTTCGATAGTAGTTGCGGATTCTATCTGCTCATTTATAGTAGCTATCTCCTCCTCAAGTGCATTGATTGCTATATCAGCTCTATCGTCTGCTAACTGTCCACGAGCTTGCTTCAATATGATATCTTTTCTGTCGCAGGTTACTAAGTCTAGTCGTTTTTTGAGGGTCTCAATTGTACTAAACGATAGCGCCTGCTCTTGCTCCCATACATGTCGTAGACCTGCTAGAAAATCTTTTACTTTATCGTCTGCAAGCTTGAGAGATGAGAATATGTCGCCTAGTTGACCGTGCAGCTCATCTCGTAGTGTGTAATTCTTTTTGCAAGTCCTGCATTTGTAACGGTGATAAAAATTACCCCTTCCATTATGGTTAGTGTAGCCTACTATTTTAGGATTCTTTTCTCCAGCTTCTAGACACTCTTTACAGGTCATTATCTTCGATAACGGAAACTCTGGATTATATTGTTTGTGAGGCGTATAAACTACACCCTTAACAATGTCTTTTAATTGAGCATGCTGCTCTTTCGTAATCATGGCTTTGTGTAGTCCATTGGGATTTATTGTCCAATCTGACATTTGAATAATGCCAGCATAGAACGGGTCGCAAAGCATAATCTTGAAACGGTGAGTGTCTAATAACTTGCCGGAATCCTTATAGCCACTAGCGTTAATACTTGCCACGACGTCTTTGATTGGTATACCTGCTAAAACTTGTAGAAATCCAGACTGCAACGTAGACCACTCAGGCTCTTTCGGTGCGTGCAATCCAGCCGTTTCAGTGCGTTGATAGCCTGTCTTAGGGTTGCTAGGGTAGTAACCAGCAGCTACACGAGCTTTCATGCCATTACTTGTTTTACCTATACGCTCATCGTTACTTGATTTTGCACGCATAACATCCATGACTTCTTCAAAATCGGCCATAGGCGTACCAGCCTGCTCGTATAGGTGCATTTTTTGTGCATACACGAGTTGTGCTCCAGCTTCAAAATCAAACCTTCCAGACCAGTAGTAGTGCTCTTTAATTCCACCACGCATAAAACGGTCTGCTATATCGACAATCACAAACCTAACTTTTTTATTTGCTTTAGCGTACATCAGCATTTCATTCAGGTCTTTTCGTGTAAGGTTCTTACCTTGTCTGCTAGATACGCCTTTTGACTTCCATATTTTTACAAGCTCTGCATTTAGGCTATCAGCTGTTTTGTGAGCATTCTCATCTTGCACTTCCATGCTCGAACCCTCGACACTTTGTTTCTTTGTTGAAACCCTACAAAGTGCAATTGCTTGCGACCTGTCTTTATCGTTATTCATTAAATATCTCCTTAATTAGTTAATACAAAAGGCTGCCTCTGGGGCTACATCCTAATGACAGGAATACCAGAGACAGCCGTCTGTATCGAACCTAATGTCATTAATTGTAGCCACTTCTAATTATACTCTCTCACCTCTGTTGTAGCAACTTATTTTGCTTAAATAGTGAGATAAAAAACCGTGCTTGTTCAAGTGCTGGTTTGCTCGGTTTAGACTTTCTCAAGTCCAGTATGCTCCCATTCCAGTAACGAGAAATAATATTGCTATTCATAGCTAATTGGTATACCACCAGCGCCTAAACATACGCAGTATTTGCATATCAAGTATGTAGTTTGCTTCCTCGATAGTTAGTTGTTTTCGTCGTTTCTTCTTCGACATTTTTACTCCTTTTGACCATAAGAAAACAGAACCCCGACCATAAAACGGGGCACACTTAAGGCCAACTAAATTAATTGATTTAGTAGGTCACGATTAAAGCTAGTCGCTCTTTGTATATATTTATCTAATAATAGGGACTGCTAATTGTTTCTACTGTATTAAGCATAGCAAATTCACAACCTTTTTTGGTTCCTGTCGTAGGTGATACCTAGGCTGGTGCACTGAGGTTATCGACGCTTCTTTTCTTGAGATATGACCTTGCGTACATAGGCATCTGTAGGCTTAAAATAAGGATACTCAAGACCTATTTTTCCAGCGATATCTTTAGAGTTGTACTCTTTAGATAACTCAAGTATTCTTTTGTGTTGTTGAGCAGAATAACGAGAGTAAGTTTTTTTGCCACTTCCGCCAAGTGCTTTTTGTCTATGTCTAATGAACTCATTGCTAGTTTTGATGGCCTCTCTAATCTGCAAGTTTGTGGCGTCGACCGGAATCGAGATAGTGAGCTCAAGATTTGTGGTATAGCCCATGTTTTCAACGTATCTTTGGAAATTATAGCGGAGATTATCAGAGTCCCCAGACGCTTCCATTTCTTCACTGTCTACAATATAGATACCAAGCTCTAGAAGTGAAGTGTCAATATTATTATCAATGATAAATTTATAAATAAATTTCTCCATAGCTAAGGGAAATTTATAGCGCAACATAAACTTCGTTAAAGCTGACGGCTCTTCATCAAAATTATCAAGCTCATCTACTACTGTAATCAAAGGTTTTTCAATATTTTCTTGAGCTCTTAAAGTAGTTATGTCCTCTCTAAATTCTCTATCAAATATAGTTTTAGTTTTTATATTCACATATCGCTCAAACAGAGCTATAAAGGCTTTTTGTTGTTTAGTAGGTATTGCCATACCCCAATTATAGTAAAAATTACGTCTACAAGATATAATTACGTCATAGACCTAAACCGCTTTACAGTGGCATGGTCTCAAATCAACAAGAAGGAACAGCTCGTCATGAGTACTTCTTCTTGTTGTTATAGCTGGAAACGGTTATAGGTAGCTTAGGCTATCGCTCGTGGCGGGCTTTTTAGTTTGCCACTAATAACCATAATTAGGAGCATAACTATGACACAAGATGAATTAGACGGAATTGTAGATAACATATCTACTCAAGAGGACTTGGATGAGCAACAGTCGAGAATTGATAAAAATAAAGCTGAAATTAAGCTTCAACAGCAAAAAATAGAACTTCAGCAACAGCAACAAGATACTCAACAGCTCATGGTTGTTGGAGGACTTATTCTCGGGGGCGTCTTGATTCTTGTGTTGATTGGCTATCTCATTATGAAGCTAAACAAGAGCAAAAGAATATAGATATGGATGTATACTCTGGTACATTTTTAGTGATGGCGATACTCGTAGGAATATCATTCATACTGTCTCGTTTAATGGAAGGCGAATCATTGTTGCCGAAGCCTGATGGTGTTGATGATATACAGGGAGCCGTAGGGCTCGCTGTGGGTTTTACTTCTGTGATTGCATTGATGGCAGCAACTGGCATATTCGGCACCGATTTTTATGTCTACACCAGAGTTTCAATAACGTTTGCTATGCTTTTTTCAATTTACTATTTATTACGTTATAGTTTGATACCTAGCTTGCTGCTAGTGGGGTTAGTAGCGAGTCTAGTGCTTTTCAATCCTTTTGAGCTAGTAGTGATGGAGAGAAGTAGCTGGATTATTGTTGACCTGGTAGTAGCTGCTGGACTGCCAGTACTAACTTATCTATTTGTTGCTCACAATAGAGCTAGAGAGAAGCGTATTTTACATAAAAAGTCATAGCCAGAGCTATTAGGAATTGGTGATTTCGTACCTGTTAAATCATAGTTTTTAAGCTGAACTATTAAAACATGCTTATTGTTGAGATAATACACATATGACAAGTCATAAAATAGTGGTTCCAGCTGAGAGGTCTATCTATGACCTGCAGAATACTCAACAGCCTCACTGGTATGTTGGACTAAGTTACGGTAAAGGTCGTGTTCACTATAAAGCAATTCCGAACGATAGGAATAATAAGGAGCTACATGAAAGTGCCGTGGTTGATATTTTCGCTAAAATGTACAGCTCACAGCGTTGGAATGCTGAAGAGATAGGGTACAAAATCATTGGCAGGGATGGTGACGGCAGTCAGCGACACGACTACACAATTAAACTGGATTATGACAGCTCAATACAGGCGATTGAGATTACGACACTCGGCGACGGTATGGACTCGTATCTTGCACATAGGCTCAGAGACAGCGCTGCAAAATTGGCTGGAAGATATCCGGGTCAGTACTTTATATTTTTACCAAGATTCACAAGGCCCAAAGACCTCAAGAAGTTATTTATAGAAGCTCAAACTCATGAAGCTATAGATGCACCCGACTACGAAGACGACGACGCTCTGTATGAGTTAATAGATTCATTGAAGAGTGCAAATGAGCCATATGTTCGTAGGAATAAAGGCGGTATGTTGCAAATACATACTAGTGGAGATAGAGCTCAAACACTAAGAGAGGCTCTACAGTCAGTGATTCTTGATAAGGAATCTAAAGACTATAGCCCATTCAGGCAAGAAGACATGATATTAGTTATTGATGATAAATCTCTTTATCACAGTCGAGAGTACATCGATAATGCAATGACACTTATGAACTATTATTTTCTCGGTTCACGATTCCGTGAAATTTTTATTGTGTCACGTAAGAACAATCCATCTAAAAAGAAGAATGTATATCAAGAAGCAATGTTTACTCCGGTGAAAGCTAGTTGGCATCCGGCTGTGTTCAGTAATATTGTGTATCTAGCAGACAAACTTAACACGAGTGAAACACTACCGCTCAACTGGTAGCGTAAAGCATTATACTGCGAGTTTGCATAGTTGTACTAATAACTATCCATACTTTTCCGTTTTGATAGGTTGCTCAAAAATTACTCTTATATATCTCTCATGACTACGTATTTATACAACAAGTTGGCGAGGCCTACCGTACCCCGCCCACCTTTTATTCAAACGATAGAAAATAGAAGCACAAATAAATATCTAACAATTTAGATACTTACTTATGGCTCTATTGCAAGGTGTACACTCAGGATGGGAATATACTAATCACTATTCCTTATCTGTAGTTTATACTGTCGGTATATCGGGTCCAGTATCTGTCTCCAGCGTTTGCCTTCTTGCTTGAGTTGTGTGTAAACTTTACTATCAGTGGTGTACCAAGAAAAACGACTCATCGAAAGATGGGTCATTTTTCTTGGTTTATTGTGATTCAGGATTTGAACCGAAAGGCTTCAGTAGATGGGAGCTGCTGAAGGAGGTATTGCTTGGCCGAAGCGGCAGGCATCTTCGAGATGCCGGGTAGCTTTAGCTACTGAGCGGAGCAAAATGAGTCAAATCCTGTCGGGTGTACCAAAGAAAATAGACTAGTTCTGCTAGTCTATTTTCTTTGGTTGCTCCGCAGGCTTCGGTTCTATGACTTGAAATTTGGGAAACAAATTTCAAGTCATAGGTTCGCGTAATGAGTAAAGCTAAAGAAAGCGCGCAGCATTTTCTTTAGTAAGCGAATGAAGGAGCGGAATCCGTCTCGTTCACAGTCGTACAAACAATACTTGGCCACAGCGGAAGGCATTTTCTAAATGCGGGGTAGATTTAGCGACTGAGCGAAACATATCTAAATGACTATAAATACAGCAAAACTGTGAAATATTTTACTTTACTTACTAAACAATCTATGTATAGTGATAGACATCCTAATAAATAACAAGGAGGATACATATGGAAA
>Ga0209309_10002529_pt1 | contig 16545 bp, 10 predicted proteins | sample COGITO_mtgs_1204_2_FD_184807 | JGI IMG/M metagenome (GOLD analysis project Ga0209309, IMG submission 184807) | Pelagic marine microbial communities from North Sea - COGITO_mtgs_120412 (SPAdes) (version 2) | ecosystem: Environmental > Aquatic > Marine > Epipelagic ... | reverse complement strand
AACTGGGAAAGAGAATTGGGTTGAGGTTATTCCACATAGGGAAGATTACATGCTTGAAGATATAGATATTTTTGAGCACTATTTAGTAATAAGCGAGCGCAATGAAGGTCTAAATAAGATTAAGATCACAAAGTGGCATTCAGAGGAAAGTTATTATTTACCATTCGATAGCGAGACTTACACCGCATACACCAGCATAAATCCAGATTTTGATACCGATATTCTTAGGTATACATACAACTCTTTAAACAACCCTACTTCAGTTATAGATTTTAATATGGCCACCAAAGAGAAAACTGTTCTTAAAGAGCAGGAAGTAATGGGAGGTGATTTTGATAAAGAAAATTATACAACAGAACGTATTTGGGCAACTGCAGAAGACGGGACTAAAATTCCTGTTTCATTGGTTTATAGGAAGGACCTTAAAAAAGATGGTTCTAATCCTTTACTACAATATGCTTATGGCTCTTATGGCTCAACTATAGATCCTTATTTTTCTAGTGTAAGATTAAGTTTATTGGATAGAGGTTTTATTTATGCTATTGCACATATTAGAGGAGGAGAATATTTAGGTAGAGCTTGGTATGAGGATGGAAAACTTCTCAAAAAGAAAAACACATTCACAGATTTTATAGATGTTTCAAAAGATTTAATCTCAAAAGGATATACCTCTAATAAACATTTATACGCTATGGGTGGTTCTGCGGGCGGTTTGCTAATGGGAGCTATTATAAATATGGCTCCAGAATTATATAATGGAGTTATTGCAGCAGTGCCTTTTGTAGATGTTGTAACTACTATGTTAGACGATTCTATTCCGCTTACCACTGGGGAATATGATGAGTGGGGAAATCCAAATAATGAAGAATATTATAATTATATGCTGTCTTACTCACCTTATGATAATGTTAAGAAACAAGCCTACCCAAATATGTTGGTAACTACAGGCTTGCACGATTCTCAAGTTCAATATTGGGAGCCTGCGAAATGGGTAGCAAGGTTGAGAGAACTTAAAACCGACAACAATAAACTCTTATTCCATATTAACATGGATGCAGGACATGGGGGAGCTTCAGGAAGGTTTGAAGCCTTGAAGGAAGTTGCTGAAGAATATGCATTTTTACTGGACTTGGAAGGAATTACCGAGTAATTAAAAAAAATGCCTTAAATTTGTGCGTTTTTTGGATTTAAGTTTGTTTTAACAATTTGAAATAAAATTTTAATCCTTAAATTGGTTAAAGAATTTCATTTTATGATAGAAAAGAAAAAGGTATACGACAATATTTTGCAATTAATTGGAAGTACTCCATTAGTGCATTTAAATTCGATTACTAAAAACTTTAGCGGAGATTTTTTTGCGAAAATTGAAGCATTTAATCCAGGACACTCTTCTAAAGATAGAATTGCTCTATATATAATTGAAGAAGCAGAAAGAAAAGGAATTTTAAAACCTGGGGATACTATTATTGAAACTACTTCTGGCAATACAGGATTTAGTATTGCAATGGTGAGTATTATTAAAGGTTACAAATGTATTTTGGCAGTAAGTTCTAAATCTTCAAAAGATAAAATAGACATGCTAAAAACTATGGGAGCAAAAGTTTTTGTTTGTCCCGCACACGTTCCGGCAGAAGATCCGCGTTCTTATTATGAGGTTGCTAAAAGACTACATAAGGAAAATGAAGGATCGGTTTATATAAATCAGTATTTTAATGAGCTTAATGTGGAAGCACATTACAATTCTACAGGACCAGAGATTTGGGAACAAACCGAAGGGAAATTAACCCATTTAGTGGCTTGTAGTGGTACTGGTGGAACAATCTCTGGAACAGCTAAATTTTTAAAAGAACAAAATTCGAATATTAGAATTATAGGAATTGATGCATTTGGATCTGTTCTAAAAAAATATCACGAAACTCGTGAATTCGATAAAGATGAAATTTATCCTTATCGAATAGAAGGTTTAGGGAAGAATTTAATCCCATCTGCTACAGATTTTGATATAATCGACGAGTTTGTTAAAGTAACAGATGAAGATAGTGCACATACTGCAAGAGAATTGGCAAGAACTGAAGGCTTGTTTCTTGGTTATACCAGTGGAGCAGCTATGCAAGGAATTAAACAATTACAGGAACAAGGAGAATTTAATGATAACAGTAAAGTCGTTGTGATTTTTCCAGATCATGGTTCCAGATATATGAGTAAAATATATAGTGACGATTGGATGGAGGCTCAAGGCTTCTTTGATGCTGAAAGAGAGATTGAATCGAAACCTATTGAAGTTATAAAATAGAGGATGCTCCTTTTATAAAAAATAAAACTATAAGCATCCTTTTAAAAGGATGTTTTTAGTTTTTATAACTAACAAGTAGTTAAATATTATTATTGTAAAATTGAGTTGTATTTCAGTACTTTTGCAGCTTGTAAATAAAAAAAATCTATGAAAGATTTATTTGATAAGATATATAAGGATAAAGGACCTTTAGGTAAATGGGCACAACAAGCAGAGGGATATTTTGTATTTCCAAAATTAGAAGGGCCTATTTCTAATAGAATGAAGTTTCGTGGAAAAGAAGTAATTACTTGGAGTATTAATGACTATTTAGGTCTTGCAAACCACCCAGAAGTACGTAAAGTAGATGCTGAAGCAGCTGCAGAATATGGCTCTGCATATCCTATGGGTGCAAGAATGATGAGTGGGCACACAGATCTACACGAAAAGCTACAAGAAGAATTAGCATCTTTTGTAAATAAAGAAGCATCATATTTATTAAACTTTGGATACCAAGGGATGGTTTCTACCATAGATGCATTAGTGTCTAAGGCAGATGTAATTGTTTACGATGTAGATGCACATGCTTGTATTATAGATGGTGTAAGATTACATTTAGGACAACGTTTTACCTATAAGCATAACGATTTAGAGAGTATTGAAAAGAATCTACAACGTGCTACTAAAATTGCAGAACAAACAGGCGGCGGAATTTTATTGATTTCCGAAGGTGTTTTTGGAATGCGTGGAGAACAAGGAAGATTAAAGGAAATAGTTGAGTTTAAGAAAAAATATAATTTTAGACTTTTTGTAGATGATGCTCATGGGTTTGGAACTTTAGGAGCTACAGGAGCAGGAGCAGGTGAGGAACAAGGCATTCAAGATGATATAGATGTTTATTTTGCAACTTTTGCAAAATCCCTTGCTAGCACAGGAGCATTCATTGCTGGAGATAAAGAGATCATGGATTATTTAAAATATAATCTACGTTCCCAGATGTTTGCAAAATCCTTACAAATGCAATTAGTTGTTGGAGCTCTTAAGCGCTTAGATATGCTTAGGACAATGCCGCAATTAAAAGAAAAGTTGTGGGAAAATGTAAATGCATTACAAAACGGACTTAAAGAAAACGGATTTGATATTGGTACAACCCAAAGTTGTGTAACTCCTGTTTATCTAAAAGGAAGTATTCCTGAAGCAATGGCTCTTGTAAGAGATCTAAGAGAAAATCATGGTATTTTCTGTTCTATAGTTGTGTATCCTGTAATTCCAAAAGGACTAATTCTTTTAAGAATGATCCCAACAGCTACACATACTTTAGAAGATATAGAGCTTACATTAACTGCTTTTTCAGCTATTAGAGAGCGATTAGAGAATGGAACTTATAAAAGATTGTCTGCAGCTGTAACAGCTTCAATGGACGAATAATCTTTTACAAAACATTGAGTATAAAAAAATCCGTTTTTGTAGCGGATTTTTTTTATTTGTAAAATTATTAATTCCCTTCTGGAATATCTTCTTCTGGTTTTTCTCGTTTTTCTGTTCGTTTTCTTCTTCTATCACCTTCATAAGAATCATCTAAATATTCATCTTTTTTGTGAAGATCTAACCTGTAAGAAACTCCTGCAGCAACTTGCCATCTATCTGGCGTATTTTTAAAATTCAGTAATCCAGAAACATCTACTTGAAAATCGTCTGTAAATAAATATGCCAATCCAGTTCTCACAATATCATCGGCATAGAAATCACTAATAATTCCTTGGTATTCAACAAACCCTGCAAACTCTGGCGTAAAAGCATGAGTAAGGGTTACTATTCCAGAATAGGACGGAAACTCTTCTGTTAATTTATCGAGAATTAAATTCATTACTAGAACCCAACTTCCTCTCCAGTTATTTTGTGTGATAAGTGCTATTTTAGGAGTTAATTGTTTTTCTCCTTCATATAAATATGGGTTTCCTGCTTGCGAAAAATTAGCTCCTGCATATACAGAAACCGCAGGAATCAAAGTTTTCCATTTAAATTGCTGATTGGCTTTCCAACTGTAAAGGTTTGGTTTATCTGGCTTTATAGTTCTGCTAGGGTCAAATATTAGGTATTTAGCTCCTAAAGTATTGGTTTTAAAATCCCGAGTTTTAAACTCTACATCGTTTCCTCCAACTCTAATAACCTCATTGTTATCTTCAAAAGATCCTATTAGACTTAATTCTAAAGCTTCAAAAAATAATCCATATCGAAGGGCATATTCTCCTCCAAAAATATCTGTATCGGTTCCAAGCAGGGCATGATTGTCATTTCCATAATACCCTCCAGCCTCTAATTGTATAACTCCGGTACCCACAGAAAATGCACCTTGGGAGTTTCCTGGTCTATTGGAATTTATAGTTTCGGTATATTGCGCATAGCTAGAGAAACCAGTAAAAATAAAAAGGAATAAAGCTAAATTACAAGCTTGGAAATATTTCATAAATATTGTTCTTAATGCAATCAAATATAGAAGAATTTATTATTTTTTTATAGATATAAATACCCAATTTGTTTATTGAGATTAGTAATTTTGCTTAAACTGAAAAAAAAATGCACGAAGCATCCTTTGAAAGTGTTTTGAAAACCATATTAATAATTCTATTGATTTATTTTGGGTTCAAAATATTTATAAAATGGTTTGGACCATTAATCTTAAAATGGTTCCTCAAACGAATTGGACAAAAGTTTCAACAACAATTTAATGGGCCAACAACCACTCAAAAAACTCAAAAGAAAGGAAAAGTTGAGATAAATTCAGATATACCGAAATCAAGTAAGTCCAATAAAAAAGTAGGGGAGTACATAGATTTCGAAGAAATTGATTAATTTTCGATCCTATTAAATTCTATCTATGATTAGATCTTTAAAAGGTTTTCTTCCACACATACTTGTAGTTTTTTGTTTCTTAATTATTTCTCTAGCTTATTTTAGTCCTGTACTTCAAGGGAAAGAAATTTTCCAAAGCGACATAGTTCAATATATCGGGATGGCAAAACAGCAAACCGATTTTAGAGCAGAAACTGGAGAAGAACCTTATTGGACAGATGCTGCTTTTGGAGGTATGCCTACCTATCAACTAGGTGCACACTATCCACATAATTATATCAAAAAAATAGATTCAGTATTACGATTCTTACCGCGACCTGCAGATTATCTGTTTTTATATTTTATAGGGTTTTATATACTTCTCCTAGTTTTAAAATTAGATTATAAAATGGCATTTTTAGGAGCCATCGCTTTTGGTTTTTCAACTTATTTAATAATTATCTTGGGAGTAGGCCATAATGCAAAAGCTCATGCTATTGCTTATATGCCTATGGTTTTAGCTGGAATTTTACTTTGTTTTAGAAATAAATATATAGGAGGTTTTCTTTTGTTGGCCTTTGCAATGGCATTAGAAATAGGAGCAAACCACTTCCAAATGACTTATTATTTATTGCTGTTAGTGATAGTGGTAGGTATTGTTTATTTGCTTGATGCTTTCAGAAAAAATCAATTACCACATTTCTTTAAAGCTCTTGGAGTGATGGTGCTTGCCGTACTTTTAGCAGTGGCTACCAATGCTACCAATTTAATGGCAACACAGGAATACACCCAATATAGTACCAGAGGCGATACCGGCTTAAGTATCACTGCAGAAGGACAAGAAAAGGAATCCGCTGGGTTGAATTATGAATATATTACGGAATATAGCTACGGAATTTTAGAAACTATGAATCTTTTTATTCCAAGATTTATGGGAGGTTCTAGTTCTGAGAAATTAGATGAAAATTCCGAAATGTACACTCAGTTATTACGAATGGGTGCATCCAATGCCCAGGCTAAAGATTTTGCAGAAAATGCTCCTACATATTGGGGAAAACAACCTTTTGTGGGTGCTCCTGCCTATATAGGTGCAAGTGTTATTTTTCTATTTGTATTCGCACTTTTCCTAATAAAGGGAAGATTGAAATGGTGGATCCTTGGCGGTACAATTTTATCTCTTATTTTATCGTGGGGTAAAAACTTTGGTTTTGTTACCGAGTTTTTTATTGATTTTGTTCCTCTTTATAACAAATTTAGAGCAGTTTCTTCTATTCAGGTAATTGCAGAATTATGTATTCCAATTTTGGCCGTATTTGGTCTTCATAAACTCTTTATTAGTTTTGAAGATAAAGACAAAAAACTCTATGCCTTAAAATGGGCAAGTATTATTACGGGAGGTTTGGCCTTGATTTTATTAGTATTAAAGTCGGCATTATTCAATTTTAGTGGAGGAAGCGATTCTGTTTATATAGAACAAATGGGAGTAGAGTTTGTAAGAGCTCTAAAAGAAGATAGAATAGCTGTATTTACAGCAGATACTATCAGGTCGCTGATATTGGTTCTTATAGCTGCAGGATTGATTTTTGCTTATTTAAAAGAGCTAGCTAATAAGAATTTAATAATTATTGGTTTTACTTTTTTGATATTGTTCGATTTAGTAGGAGTAGACCGAAGATATGTTAATAACGAAGATTTCGTTGCTTCAAGAGTAATGGATAAACCATTTCAGAAAACTGCAGCAGATGAAAAGATTCTTCAGGATCCTGGGCACTTTAGGGTTTTTGACCTTTCAGAAAGTCCTTTTAACACTGGAAAAACATCTTATTTTCATAACTCCATTGGTGGTTATCATGCAGCCAAACCGGGAAGAATGCAGGATTTATACGATTTCTATATTTCAAAAAACAGTATAAAAATCCTGAATTTATTAAACGTAAAGTATATAATAGTTCCCACAGAAGAAGGTCCGGTGGCTCAGTTAAATCCAGATGCTTTTGGAAATGCTTGGTTTGTAGAAAACTTGAAATTTGTTGATACTCCAGATGAAGAGATTTTAAGTTTGGCAGATACAAATCTAAAATCGACTGCAATTCTAAATTCTGAAATAAAATCAAATATAAATACTAAAATACAGATAGATTCAACTGCTCGTATAAGTTTAATTTCTCAAAAGCCAAACGAATTAATCTATGAAGCTTCTACTTCAAAAGCTCAATTTGTAGTGTTTTCGGAAATGTTTTATGAGCATGGTTGGAATGCTTATTTAGATGGAGAAAAGGTTCCTCATTACAATGTAGATTATGTGTTAAGGGGAATGGAAGTTCCGGCGGGACAACATAAAATCAGTTTTAAATTTGAACCTCAAGTTATTAAAACCGGAAGTACTATTGCTCTTGCTAGTTCAATTATACTAGGTCTCTTAACTTTAGGTGGACTGTTTTATAGTTTCAGAAATAAAGAATAAATAATCTTTACTTATAGATCTAAGCTGGCACTATGAAAAAAGTTCTTATTATAACTTATTATTGGCCTCCAGCAGGTGGTCCAGGGGTGCAGCGCTGGTTAAAATTTATAAAGTACCTAAGAGATTTTGAGATAGAACCTATAGTTTATATTCCCAAAAATCCGGATTACCCAATTCTAGATACTACTTTAGTTAATGAGATTCCAAAAGGAATTACTATTCTCGAAAAATCTATTTTTGAGCCTTATTTTCTTGCTAACCTATTTTCAAAGAAAGAAACCAAAACAATTAGTAGCGGTGTTATTTCTGAAGAAAAGAAGCAAAATTTTCTTCAGAAAGTATTTTTATATATCCGGGGAAATTTCTTTATTCCCGATGCTAGAAAATTTTGGATAAAACCTTCAGTAAAATTCCTGAATGATTATCTAGCTGAAAATTTGATAGATACTATAATTACAACGGGGCCTCCTCATAGTTTACATCTTATTGGGCTAGAGTTAAGGAAAAAGAATAGTATCAAGTGGTTTGCCGATTTTAGAGATCCTTGGACAGAAATAGGTTATCATAAAAAATTGAAGTTGTCGGCTTCAGCTAAAGCTAAACATATTGCTTTAGAAAAGGAAGTTTTAAATACAGCCGATCATATAATTACTACTAGTTTTACTACTCAAAAAGAATTCAGCTTAAAAACTAGCAAACCAATAACAGTAATTACTAACGGGTATGATTCCATAGAAAATATTGAAACCGAATTAGATTATAAATTTACAATCGCGCATATTGGTTCTTTACTTTCGGGCAGAAATCCAGAAAATCTTTGGCGAGTTTTAAAAGAGTTACTTTCAGAAAATGAAGAATTTAAAAAAGATTTTGTTTTAAAACTAGTTGGGACAGTAAGTGAAGATGTAATTAATATTCTTAAAAAATTTGAATTAAATTCTAATTTAGAAATTAAAGGATATGTTTCGCATAATGAGGCATATAGAACCCAACATTCTTCTCAAGTTTTATTATTGATAGAAATTGACAGTGAAGAAACAAAAGGGATTATTCCAGGAAAACTATTTGAGTATATATCTGCTAAAAGGCCAATTATAGCAATAGGTCCAAAAGACTGGGATGTGAAAAATATTATAGAGAACACAGATACTGGGAACTATTTTACTTATCAAGATTCTGCAAACTTAAAAAGGCAAGTTCTAGACTATTACCACCAATATAAAATAAAACAACTTAAGATTAATTCTAAAAATATTGAGCAATACAGCAGAAAGAACCTTACTAAGGTATTAGCAAACCTTCTTAAAGAATAAAATATGGGAGTAATTATAAAACAGTCATTTAAAAACATGATCACAACCTATTTTGGGTTTGGGATTGGGGCTGTAAATACACTCTTTTTATTTACTTATTTTTTAGAAAAAGAATATTACGGACTGGTTAGTTTTTTGCTTTCTGCGGCAAATTTAGTTTGGCCATTTATGGCTTTTGGAGTGCATAACACGCTGGTTAAATTTTATACTTCTTATAAAACCAAAGAGCAAAAAGATAAATTACTCAATCTCATTCTGCTTTTACCTCTAGGGGTTTCCATTTTACTAGGCCTCTTAGGAGTTTTTAGTTACGGATGGTTATTGGATTACTTTGATGCAGGAAACGAGCTAGTAAAGCCTTATATCTGGTTAATTTTTTTAATTGCTTTTGCAACTGCCTATTTTGAGGTTTTCTTTGCATGGTCTAAAATTAATTACCAAAGTGTCTTTGGTAATTTCATGAAAGAAGTGTTTCAAAGATTGTGCATCACGCTTTTACTTTTTTTGGTTTATTTTTCAGTGATAAATGTTTCATTCTTTATTTACGCAACAGCTTCGGTATTTGTAATTAGAGCGATTGCCATGCAGTTTTATGCGTTCTCCCTCTATAAACCGGTTTTTCAACTTTCATTTCCTAACAATTTAAATTCAGTTTTAAAATATTCAGCATTAATTTTAATTGCAGGATCTGTTGCTACCATTTTATTAGATCTAGATAAGGTAATGATAGAACATTATCTTCCAATAGAGAATGTGGCTATCTACGGAATTGCGGTGTACATTGCTACAGTGATCTCTGTGCCTCAAAAAGCGATGCATCAAATAATCCATCCACTAACGGCAGATATGCTGAACAACAATGATAAAAAATCGCTTAAAAATCTTTATAAGCGAAGTTCTTTAACGCTACTTGTGGTAAGTGCTTTAATTTTTATTTTAATAATTGTAAATGTGAATCAGCTTTATTTACTGATTCCAGAAGAGTATCAAATAAGTACATTTATCGTGTTGCTGCTTTCTTTAGTAAAGTTGTTTGATAACATGCTGGGAAATAATAATAGTATTTTGTTTAATTCAGACTATTACAGACTTGTATTGGTTTTCGGGGTAATACTTTCCATTATAGCTTTTGTTTTTAACCTGATTTTAATTCCTGCATATGGAATACTAGGAGCAGCTGTGGCGAGTTTTCTAGCTTTTGCAGTTTATAATATTTCCAAACTTTTAATTGTCCTCAATAAATTTAAAATGCAGCCATTTACCCTGCAAACAATTTATATAGTTTTGTTTACGGCTGGATTAACCACAGGATTCTATTTCTGGGAATTTCAATTTCATCCTATTATTAATATTGTTCTGAAATCTATTTTAGTTAGTTTGATCTATATATTTGTTGCCTTAAAATTTAGTTTTTCTGAAGACATTAATCAACTAGCAAGAAAATATATTAAGAGATAAGTAGAGTTTTAATTATTTCTCTTTTAGTTGTCGTTTCGATAGGAATGACAAAACATAAAAATGCTATTCTGAATAAAAAGCTTTGAAGTGACGAATTTCAAAAAAACTTAATGGATTAAAAACTTCTCGACTTCGCTTGAAGTGACAAAAGCCTCGAATGTTGTCCTAGGCTTGTCGAAGGTTCTTATAGTAAACTTGCATTTCTATAGCCGCAATGTAATGAGTTCATTTTGCTGTTTGTATTTGAATAGTAACCGAAATAGAATTAAATCTTAATTAATCTAAACACTCAGTGGGGTGATGAAAAACGAAAATCCCCATGACATTTTTCAACATCTATGGAGATTCTCTAACTAACCAACCAAAAATTTAAACTTATCTTTTTCTTGTAGAATTTTTTGAATCTTCTCTTGAAGAGCTGGATCTTCCAGATCTGGAATTATCGTTATTTCTACTAGAGGTAACTGTTTCTTTTCTATTATTCTGAGTTCTAGTAGAAGTATTGTTTGAATTATTTTGAGTTCTTCCTCTTTGAGCTACTGCTCTTTTTTGAGGAGTCTGAGTTCTTGTTGTGGCAGAAGTATTTCTCCTGTCTATAGCACCTCTTGTTTCCTGTTGTCTATTGGAAGCTATATTTCTAGATGTAGTGGTTGAAGTTCTCTGTCTTGTTGTAACATTTCTTGTTTGTGTAGTTGGTCTTGTACCTTTAGCTACTTCAGTTCTTGAACTTCGGGTTGCTCTAACTGCATCTTGATGTCTCTGATTGTTTGAAATTTCTTTTCTAGAGTTCCCTCTTGAATTGCTACTTCTTTCCATCAGTTTATTTCTGCTAACATCTCTAGAAACTCTTGGAGACGTTCTATTTGTACTTACAGCGTTACTTCTTCTAACAGCATCATTTGAAGACCTACCTGAAGATTGAATATTTCTTCTATCAGAAGTTCTTCTTCCATGAGAATAAGCTACTTCCTTTTTTCCAGGTCTGTAATAATCCTTCTTGTTTTTATGATGATATTTATTACTAGTATAGTAGGTATTATATTGAACGTAATTTACTCGAATAGGCTCATAATATGCTCTGTAAGGCTCGTAATAAACTACTCTATAAGAATTGTGAGGTCTTGCATAATACTTATGCCAAGGTCTATAAACGTAACTAGAGTTATAGGCATTTATATATCCTGAATAATGAACAGGCTTATGAAAACTATTATATCTAATCTGTAAACCGCCTAATCTAGATACATTACCATAACGATTATAATCTATAAATATATTACCTGCTTGAATTATTCTTCCGTAATAATCATAATAAACAGGAACATTCTCAATTTGAATAACCGCACCATAATCATCATATTGTACATAAGGATCGTAATTATATCCAGAGTTATAACTAATATTTACCCTAGGGGTAGAGATTTGTACTGAATTTTGAGCAAACTGAGGGTTATAATAGAAATCGAATTCGCCATTTGGATATACAGCAAATTCTACTCCGCCTTCAACAAAAATGAATGATTCTCCATAATTATTAATAGGAAAAGAACTAGAATTATTTGTAGTAACGGCAGATGCCGACCATCCAACAAATAGCAGGGCAAAAAATAGTGCTAAATTTTTCATAGGGGTGATTTTAAGTTAATACAGATTAATTTTAGTTGGATGTTGTTATTGCTAACAATACAAACTACGTGCCAAAATCTGGGTGTTTTCCCCTATGTTGTATTTAAAAGTAAATAGTTAAACCTAAAAACAAGCACTAATCAGTTAGAAGTCAGATGTGTTTTTATAATTTTTCTTTTAGAAATGGAGCAGTATAAGATTTCTTGTTTTTAGAAACTTCTTCAGGAGTACCTTCAGCAATTAAATATCCACCATTTTCTCCACCATCCAATCCAAGATCTATAATATGATCTGCACATTTTACTAAATCAATGTTGTGTTCTATTACAATAACTGAATGCCCTTTATCTAAAAGCGCATTAAAGGATTTTAATAATTTCTGAATATCATGAAAATGTAAACCTGTTGTTGGTTCATCAAAAATGAAAAGAGCTTTATCTTTTGTAATACCCTTTACCAAAAATGAAGCTAATTTAATTCGTTGAGCTTCTCCTCCAGATAATGTAGAGCTGCTTTGCCCAAGTTGTACATAGCCCAGACCTACATCTTGTAATGGTTTTAATTTTTTGGTAATTTTTGAAATATCATTAATTTTAAAGAAGTCTATTGCTTCATTGATGGTCATTGTTAGAATATCATCTATATTTTTTTCAGCAAACTGAACTTCTAAAACTTCTTTTTTGAAACGCTTTCCTTTACAGGTTTCGCATTCCAAATGTACATCTGCCATGAACTGCATTTCAATAGTAACTTCGCCTTCTCCCTTACAAGTTTCGCATCTACCTCCATCTACATTAAAGGAAAAATGTTTTGCCTTAAATCCTCTAATCACAGATAATTTCTGATTTGCAAAAAGATTCCGAATATCATCGTAAGCTTTAATATAGGTAACAGGATTAGATCTGGAAGACCGTCCAATAGGGTTTTGATCTACAAATTCTATAGCCGTTGTGTTTTTGTAATCCCCTTCAATTTCTGTAAACTGCCCAGCTTTTTCTCCATATCCACCAATGCTTTTTTGCATTGCAGGATATAGTATTTTTTTTACCAATGTGCTCTTACCACTTCCTGAGACTCCGGTTACAGCGGTAAAAACACCAAGCGGAAATGTTACATCAATATTTTTAAGGTTGTTTTCTCTGGCTCCAATAATTTTTACAAATTGTTTAGAAGTCCGCCTTTTTTTTGGAACTTCAATTTGCATGGAACCATTTAAATATTTCGAAGTTAAAGAGCTGGCTTTTAATATTTCTTCAAAAGTTCCAGTAGCTACTACTTCACCACCATGAGTTCCAGCTTCTGGTCCAATATCGATAATCTCATCGGCTTCACGCATAATATCTTCATCATGCTCCACTACAATTACTGTATTTCCTAAATCTCGTAAATTCTTAAGTACCTGAATTAATTTTTTTGTGTCGCGAGGATGTAATCCAATTGAAGGTTCGTCTAAAATATACATAGATCCCACCAAACTACTTCCTAAAGAAGTTGCAAGATTTATTCTTTGTGACTCTCCCCCCGAGAGGGTATTGGATTTCCTGTTTAAAGTAAGATAATCTAAACCAACATTAGATAAAAATTGAAGTCGGTTATTGATCTCTGCTAAAAGACGTTTTGCAATTTGAGAATCATATTCATTAAGTTCCAATTTTTTAAAGAAATCTCTAACCTTGTTTATAGGTTTTTCAACCAAATCTGTAATTGTGGCTCCACCTATTTTTACATAATTAACTTCAGGACGCAGTCGTTTTCCTTTACATAAAGAACATCTGGTTTTCCCTCTATATCTGGATAACATGACTCTATTCTGAATCTTATATGCTTTTGATTCTAAGAATTCGAAGAATGCATTAAGGCCTTCGAAATGAGAATTTCCATTCCAAATGAGGTCTTTTTGATCTTGGTTTAATTCAAAGTAAGGTTTATGAATAGGAAATTTAAACTTATGAGAATTATTAACCAACTGATCTCTATACCAACTCATACTTTCTCCTCTCCAAGGGAAAATGGCATTTTCGTAAACAGATAATGCGGTATTTGGAACTACAAGGTCTTCATCTATTCCAATTACATCGCCATAACCTTCACATTTTGGACATGCGCCGTATGGATTATTAAAACTGAAAAGGTGCACGTTTGGCTCCAGAAAAGTAATTCCATCCAATTCAAATTTATTGCTGAAGTGTCTCAATTTATTATCGGACAAACTCTGAAGATAAATCTCTCCTTTACCTTCAAAAAAAGCAGCCTGAGTAGCATCTGCTAATCGGTTATAAAAATCTTCGTCATCTTTTGTAACAATTCTATCTACAACTAAGGAAACGTCTTCAGGTTTCAATATGTCAAGTTCGGTTTCATCAATACGAACGACATCATTTTTAACTTTAATTCTGCTATATCCTTGTTGTAAAAGAACATTTAATTTTTCTTTCAGGACTCTACCATTTTCTAAATGGATAGGGGAAAGTAGAAGCATTTTTTCTCCTTCAGAGAAAGACTTTACATAATTAATAACATCGGTTACAGTATCTTTTTTAACTTCATCTCCAGAAACTGGAGAGTATGTTTTCCCAATACGTGCAAAAAGTAATTTTAAGTAATCATAAATTTCTGTAGAAGTACCAACAGTAGAACGCGGGTTTGTAGAATTCACTTTTTGTTCAATTGCGATAGCTGGTGCAATTCCTTTTATGTAGTCTACTTTAGGCTTGTTTAATCTTCCTAAGAACTGTCTAGCATAAGAAGATAAACTTTCTACATACCTACGCTGACCTTCAGCATAAAGCGTATCAAAAGCTAAACTAGATTTTCCAGATCCCGAAAGACCTGTAATTACTACTAATTTATTGCGGGGAATAACAACATCAATATCTTTTAAATTATGAAGTTTAGCACCTTTAATTATTATGTTCTCTTTCGGGTTAACCTTTGAAATATCTACAGCCATTGGATAATTTATTCAAAATAAAACGCAAAGGTACTCAATAAGAATCAGTGTGAAAAGTGAACAATATCTATATGATTTGTTAAAAATTAAGCGTTTAGTTTGCTAAAGTTAATTTTATGTTGCTATATTTGGAGCATCAACGAACATTCTAAAAATCTATTGCCTATTGCATAAAGTTACTTTTTTAAGTTAAGAACCTAACCTGACGGTATTCCTAAATACCCGATAATAAAGTAACTATTATGGATTATATTAAGGCAACTGATGCTGCGCTAGTGCAAGATTATATTCATGGAAATGAAAAGGCACTTTCTACTTTAATTAATAGACATCAACAACGTATTTACAGCTTTATATACTCTAAAGTATTTAATAAAGATGTAGCTGAAGATGTTTTTCAAGACACTTTCATCAAAGTTATTAATACCTTAAAAAGAGGTAAATATAACGAGGAAGGTAAATTTCTTCCTTGGGTTATGAGAATTGCGCATAATTTGGTGATAGACCATTTCAGAAGAAATAAAAGAATGCCAATGTTCGAGAACAATGGCGATTTTAATATTTTCTCTGTTTTAAGTGATGGAGACTTAAATATTGAAAAACAAATAATTAAAGATCAAATAGAGTGCGATGTTCAGGAGTTAATTAAAGAATTACCTGAAGATCAATTGGAAGTTCTAACCATGCGTATCTACAAAGACATGAGTTTTAAGGAGATTTCAGAAAGTACCGGAGTAAGTATAAACACTGCTTTAGGAAGAATGCGATATGCATTGATTAACTTGAGAAAAATTATTGAAAAACATAATCTTATTTTAACAAACTAAGTTGCAATATATAAGACAAAAAAGCGTTCTCCTTTTAAACTAACATAAAGCAGACCAAATGGAGCACCTTTACACTAAACCTTCGAAAGGAGAAGAATTGAGAAATTTGAACCCCAAAAAGAAAACGATTGCGTTTCTTTTAAATTATTCTAAAGCCCTGCGAATTAATAAATATAAGCAGTTGGATTTTGAAATGATTTTAAATTAAAAAAAAAGACCCGAATTAATTCGGGTCTTTTTTTTTGTAAAAAACTATAATGTTTGTAAAACTTTCTTCAACTCTATTAACTTTTAATAGTTATTTCTTCTGAAGGTGATTAGCGAGAATTGTTTTTCTACCAATTGTTTTTGTAATAATATCTTTATCTAAATTCCAGGCTCTTGCAGGAGAATATTCTCTTCCGTAATATATTATTTGAAGGTGTAATTTATTCCAATGTTCTTTTGGAAACAATCTTTTAGCATCTTTTTCTGTTTGAGTTACATTTTTACCATTACTTAAATTCCATCTGTACATTAATCTATGAATATGTGTGTCTACAGGAAATGCTGGAATCCCAAAAGCTTGAGACATTACTACACTCGCTGTTTTGTGTCCCACAGCTGGAAAAGATTCCAAGGCTTCAAAACTTGCAGGAACTTCTCCTTTATATTTATCAATAAGAATATGAGACAATCCGTAGATACCTTTTGCTTTCATTGGAGATAAACCAACAGGTTTAATAATTTCCCTAATTTCATCTACAGATAGCTTAATCATATCGTAAGGATTATCTGCTTTTTTAAACAACAGTGGTGTTATC
>Ga0209309_10002522_pt1 | contig 16568 bp, 9 predicted proteins | sample COGITO_mtgs_1204_2_FD_184807 | JGI IMG/M metagenome (GOLD analysis project Ga0209309, IMG submission 184807) | Pelagic marine microbial communities from North Sea - COGITO_mtgs_120412 (SPAdes) (version 2) | ecosystem: Environmental > Aquatic > Marine > Epipelagic ... | reverse complement strand
GGCTCTGTGTGGAGTGTGAGCCCGGGAGCTATTCTGATGTGGGTTCGGTTGCCTGCACGCGGTGTCCTGCCAACACGAAGTCTCCGCGAGGTAGCAGCGACATTGGAAACTGCACCTGCCTTCCCGGGTTTGCGGGGTCGGATGGTGCAGCGTGTTCAGCGTGTTTGCCTGGTTACTACAAGGAAGCTGTCGGTGCTGGAGGGTGCTCCTCCTGCGCGGAAGGCAAATATTCACGAGTAACTGCAGCGACGAACCAGGATACTTGCCTACTTTGCCCGCCGCACGCTATCTCGCTGCCTGCGTCAAGCTCGATCTACGAGTGTGTTTGTGACGCCGGTTCATCCGGACCGAACGGCGGGCCATGCGAAGCTTGTGCTCCAGGTACATACAAGGAGGATCCAGGCGCTGCGAGCTGCACAAACTGTCCCGAAGGGACATACACGGACATGGATGGTGCGGTGGCACTGAGTAATTGCTCATCGTGCCCGCAACATTGTACCTCGATGCGGGGAAGCGGATCACTCACTGACTGTTTCTGCGAAAGTGGCTTTCGAGGTCCTTTTGGTGGTCCTTGTGAGGTCTGCCCCGCGGGCTCATGGTGCAAGGCAGGCGTCGCGCACGCGTGTTCGCCTGATCGCTGGGCACCAGAAGGCTCTGGCGAACAGAGTGACTGCGCGTGCAAGCCTGGCTACTGGGGCGAATCTGGAGGGATCTGCAAGTTGTGCCAACGCGACAGCTACTGCCCTGGAGGCAACGAGAGCGTGACCTGTCCTGAAGGAACAAGTGCTCCGGGCGGACAGATTGCTATTGAAAACTGTTCCTGCAGTGCGGCAACGTTTGGTCCAAATGGAGGTCCGTGCCAGATCTGCCCGGCGGGGTCATACTGTGAGGGTGGAACACTTTCGAAGAGCTGTCCTGCGCATGCAACATCAGCAGCTGGCGCAGATGACGCTTCGGACTGCGCATGTATTGCTGGATATTCTGCGGGGGCATCAAAATTATTGCTGTGTGAGGCTTGTGTGGCAGGGAAATTCAAGGAATCTGCTGGACCAGCCCCATGCATGCAATGTGGATCTGGCTCGTACTCTCGAGCTGGGGCAACTGTGTGTGAGACTTGTCCATTCGAAAGTACTTCCGAGCGATCCTCCGATGATGTCAGAGACTGCATCTGCAAGCCGGGATATTATGGACAGAACGGAACAGCTTGTCAAGGTTGTCCTGCGGGAACGTACAAGAGAGGTTCTGGCTCAGGACCCTGTACCTCTTGCCCAGCCGGGAAATTTTCGGTCTTGGTCGGATCAAAGCTGCCGGGAGCATGTAGGAGGTGTCCAACTGCAACGGATTCCAGCACGGGAGCAGATGCGGAGACAGGTTGTACATGTAACGCGGGATTCACAGGCTCGGACGGGGGACCTTGCCAAGCATGTGAAGCTGGAACGTACAAAGCTGAGCGAGGGTCGGCACCCTGCACTGTCTGCCAATCCAATTCTCAATCTGCAGCGGGAAGCATCGCTCAAACGAACTGCGTGTGTATTTCTGGGTACGTGGGTGAACTTGGCGGACCGTGCTCTGTGTGCCCTGCCAATAGCTACTGCGTTGGGGGTATTGCGACCAGCTGTCCCGAATTCTCTACTTCGCCGTCTGGAAGCAACGCGCTCACAGACTGTGTGTGTAGTGCAGGATACTTTGGGCCCGACGGAGGTCCGTGTGAGAAGTGTCCAGCCAATCAGTACTGTCTGGGTGGAACTGACGTCGCTGATTGCCCAGATGATTCTCTCTCTGGCGTCGGAAGTGCTCAGCAGTCTGACTGTGTGTGCCAGTCTGGTTATGAAGGCAGTGCAGGAGGGCCTTGCACTCAATGCCCATCAGGTAGCTACTGCAACGGGGGGGTTGTGATCGATTGCCCCCAAAACTCGGTTGCTCCAGCCGGCAGTACTACAGTCAGTGACTGCGTGTGCAACGCTGGATTTCATGGGTCGAACAGCTGCAATGAGTGTCCGGCGGGAGAATATTGCTCGGGGGGTTCGAGCAAGGTCGCTTGTCCGGATAACACCAACTCCCCAATCGGATCTTATTCCGTTACATCATGTGTCTGCAATGCAGGCTACTCAGGGCCAAATGGAGGTCCCTGTGCCGTTTGTCTCGCTGGAACATTTAAGATTTCAGGGTCTGGATCTTGCAACAATTGTTCCGCCGGGTCATATAACAGCGAGATAGGAGGCGCGTCCTCTGATGACTGCAGCATCTGTCCTTTAAACAGTGTGTCTCAACCCGGAAGCTCTGCTGTTACAGATTGCGTTGCGAAGGCAGGACACGAAGGAGCGAACGGTGAAGCTGCCACGGCGTGCGTAGCTGGCACGTACAAGAGTGTAGAAGGCTCGGGACAATGCTTAGCCTGTATGGGAGGCACATTCTCGACTACTATAGCGGCAACGAATGCCAGCACTTGCCTCTACTGCCCAGAGAACGCAGACTCGCCTGCAGGTGCTGGTGCACTTTCTGAGTGCATTTGTATTGATGGCTTCGAGGGAGCCCCTGGAGGTCCGTGCTCAATTTGTCCAGGTCCAGGATATTGCACAAACGGAACAATGGTTGTTTGCTCCAGCAATTCTCGCGCTCCCGAAGGAAGTGAGAACCTTCTACAATGTGAGTGCGAATCAGGTTACTCTGGACCGTCGGGTGGACCATGTGATGAGTGTGTATCCAGCTTTTTCTGTCCTGGAGGCACGGCAAACGCGTCATGCCCGATGTATTCCTACTCTGCGCCTGGCAGCAGCGCGATTTCAGACTGCATTTGTAAGCCCGGATACCAGGGACCTCCAGGCGGGCCTTGCGTCCCTTGCCCTCTCGGAGATTGGTGCTTTGAGGGAGGTGTGAACGACTGCCCGGAACATTCATCTGCAGCATCTTTGGCTTGGAAGGTCACAGACTGCCATTGTAAACCCGGATTCTTCGGGCCTGCAGGAGGTTCATGTGCAATCTGTTCCCTGAATCATTACTGTGTTGGGGGTACGGAATCGGCTTCTTGCCCAGCACAGTCATCCTCGCCTCAAGGTAGCGACCATAAGTCTGCCTGTGTATGCCTTGACGGTTACTACGGTGAAGCTGGAGAAACTTGCTCGGTCTGTAATCCGGGACATTGGTGTAAAGATGGCCAAGAGAACTCCTGTCCTCCGAACTCTGTTTCTCCAACCGCGTCGATCTCGCAGAATAATTGCACGTGCAATGGCGGTTTCAAGGCCACACCAGATTCTGCATGCCTTAGATGTCCATCAGGTGAGTGGTGCTCAGACGGCATCAGTTACAGATGTCCTGACCATTCGACTTCGACAGAGCTCAGCGATATCGCGACCAATTGTACTTGCCACCCTGGTTATACTGGTCAAAATGGGCAAGAGTGCATCGAGTGCCCTGCTGGTACTTTCAAAGCCGAGGATGGCTCAGCAGTCTGCACAGAATGCCAGCCTGGAACCTATTCTGAGACTATTGGTGCGGTTGACGCCAGTACTTGCATTTCTTGTCCAGCCTTGTCCAACTCATCGAGTGGTGCCAGGTCCAGAAACACTTGCCAATGCATCCCGGGATATACAGGCCAACACGGTAGTGAGTGCACACCTTGCACTGAGGGGACCTACAAAGATGCTCCTGGTTCTGGGGAGTGTTTGAGTTGCATGCCAGACAAATTTTCAGGCTCAGTTGCAGCGACTAGTGCATTAACTTGTTTGTCATGCCCGTCAAACTCTCACGGGGAGCTTGGAAATGTGCAGCTCGCTGATTGCAAATGCGACGAAGGATTTATTGGTGATGATGGTCAGGAATGCAGTGCTTGCTACCCAGGAACATACAAGGACGTTCGGGGGACTGGGGCATGCGTCAATTGTCCCGCAAAGACTTATTCTGACATGCTTGGGGCGAGATCACTTGCCGCTTGCCATTCTTGTCCGGATAATGCTGACTCTCCCCACGGAAGCACCGCGATTGGAAACTGCTCGTGCATGGCAGGGTACACTGGCAATGCGTCGGATGGCGACCCGTGCTCTGCGTGTCCTGCAGGATCGTACAAAGAGACAAGTGGAGACGGTGCGTGCTTGCTGTGTCCAGACGACTCTTATTCGGGGACAATAGCTGCGAATTCTTCTGCTTTTTGCATGCTTTGCCCTGGAAATGCATCCGCACCGAAAGGCAGCACTATCGCCACTGATTGTCGTTGTAAGCCGGGATTTATCGGTGAGGACGGGAATGAATGCTTGGCTTGTGGTGAGTGTCTTTCCCTTGGCACTAATTTACCAAGCTTGAAGTAGAGCAGCGAGCCCGCGGCATCGTTCTGTTGGCCTTCTGACCCGATCATTTTGGTTGATTCTGATTCTGATGTGTGTGTATGTGTGTCCAGGACCCGGAAGTTTCAAGATTGGCTTGGGGTCTGGCTCATGTGAGCTCTGTCCTGCTGGAACATTTTCTTCTGATTTTGGTTCAGGGACAAATCTGACGTGCGCTGTGTGCCCCGCTCGTGCGAACTCGCCCAAAGGTGCAACTTCACAGGCGTCCTGCTCATGCAACGCCGGATACGAGGGAGATAATGGCGGACCTTGTACGCTCTGCGTCGCGGGCTCGTATAAGGTTACGGCTGGGTCAGAGAGCTGTACGTTGTGTGAGGAAGGCAAGTTCGGCACAGAGACCGGTGCTTTGAATGGTAGTTTCTGCCAGAGCTGCCCTCTGAACACTTCTTCGCCATCTGGGAGCGATGACCTGTCCGACTGCACGTGTGAGAGTGGCACATTCGGGCCCGCTGGCGGGCCGTGTGAGCCGTGCCCAGCCGGATGGTGGTGCGCTGGTGGGATGAAGAATGCATGCCCGAGCCATGCCTCATCGGATGTCGGAAGCGACGCGGAGACGGACTGCCAGTGCCATGCAGGCTACCTTGGGCAAGACGGTGGGCCATGCAATAGCTGCCCAGCCGACCGTTGGTGTCCCGGCAGGCAAGTTTCCAGGTCCCTCCACTATAAAGGGCATTGCATCGTTCCGCATTTGATGCGGAAATGGTCTTCAGCTTGCATCAGATTTCTGCAGTCATTGCGTGTGCTTTTAGGAGCAAAACAGTTTGGCGCACGCTACTGAATGGTGTTTACATGTGTTGCTTTGGCAGGAACATCTCTTTCGAATGTCCTGAGGACTCTTCATCACCGTCTGGTTCCACAAACACGACTTGGTGCACTTGTAACGCTGGCTTTCAGGGAAGACGTGGAGGGCCCTGCGTTCCTTGTCCTGCAGGAGAGTATTGCGAAGGTGGCGGATCTGCAGTCCAATGCCCGGACCACTCTCATGCTCCGGAAGGCTCCAACGATCAGGACGACTGTTCGTGCAAGCCCTCTTTTGTCGGTCCCAACGGCGGCGTGTGTGAAGAGTGCTCGACAGGTTCGTTTTGTGCAGGTGGAGAGGCCGAGACACCTTGTCCGCCACACACTTTCTCCCTCGCCGGGAGCAGCACGCAGCGAGATTGCATTTGCAGTCCAGGATACTACGGGTCGGATGGTGGACCATGTTTATCGTGCCCTGCAGGCTCCTGGTGCTTTGGAGGGGCCAGAAACGCGTGCCCAGAAAACAGTGACTCACCGCAACTTTCTCGAAGCGCCAGCGATTGTACTTGCAAGGATGGATTCATGGGTGTACCGGGTGGCTCATGCACCATCTGCAAGCGTGGAACCTGGTGCGAAATGGGCATTTTGACCAAATGCCCCAAACATTCGACGGCACCACAAGGCAGCTCCCATGTAACGGACTGTGTGTGCGTCCCAGGCTCGAGTGGACCTGACGGTGGACCGTGTGAGCTTTGCGCATCAGGTCATTTCAAGGCTGTGAATGGTTCCACGGCGTGCATCGCATGTGGCACGGACACCTACTCGCCACTTGAGGGCGCAGATTCGCCTGAGCGTTGTCTCGGTTGTCCGGCTAACTCTTCTTCACCAGAGGGAAGCGGCCGAGTGACCAATTGCACGTGCATACCTGGGCACACAGCTCCGAATGGTGCGCCGTGTTCGCCTTGCGAAGTGGGCAGCTTCAAGCCACATCCTGGTGACGCTTTGTGCACGCTTTGCCCTCCACGAACATTCTCTGGCACACCCGGTGCGACTTCTGAAGCTGCGTGTCTAGCATGCCCAGAACACTCCAGTGCGATAATGGGGTCTGCGCTCCAAACGGACTGCATCTGCGATCGAGGTTACGTGGGAAATAATGGTGGTCCCTGCACAGCATGCCAGGTGGGTACTTTCAAGGAGAACAGTGGGACTGGTGTATGTCAATCTTGTCCAATCGACACTTACTCTGCGACGGAGGGTGCTCAACGTGCAAGCAGCTGCTTAGCATGCCCCAGCAACACTACAACGGAGGAGGGGAGCAGCTCGCTGGAAGAATGCCTTGCGAAGCCTGGGTACACAGGCTCGGATGGTGCACCGGCGGTGGCTTGCATCGCTGGAACATACAAGCGGGGCATTGGCTCTGCGGAATGCACTCTTTGCGTTGAGGGCAAATTTTCGAGCGAGGTCGGGGCACACTCGGCGTCTGTCTGCCAGGCGTGCCCAGCCAGCAGCTGGTCGGCTGCAGGCTCATCAAGCTCTGCAGACTGCTCGTGCTTTGTGGGCTTCACTGGACCGGATGGAGGCCCTTGTGAAGGCTGCCAGGCTGGTTCCTTCAAGGACACAAATGGTTCTGCCGCATGCACAATCTGCCCGGCAGGTTCTTATTCGGACGCAACGGCAGCGGCTGATCCTGCAACCTGTGTCGCTTGTCCGTCCAACTCAAATTCAAGTGCCGGTGCAGTTGCTGTCACACAGTGCCTCTGTAATCCCGGCTACTCAGGTGGATGCGGCTGCTCCTGCACAGCGTGCGGGCGAGGTACTTTCAAGGAGACGCTCGGAAGCGAGAATTGCTCTCCTTGCCCCGAGCACACCTACTCGAGTGTCCGAGGTGCGACTAGCGCGTCGATTTGCAGCACGTGCCCGGACTATTCCAACGCTCCGTTGGCATCTGATGATATCACCGACTGCGTGTGTTGGGATGGCTACTCTGGACCGAACGGAGGAAATTGCACCGTTACCGATGCAGGTGAGTGGAGTGGCAGCGGCACGTCATACACATGCCCGCCTTTTACATCGTCTCCGTCGGGTGCTACCTCGATCGACGATTGTGCGTGTATTCCAGGATGGGTGGGATTCGCTGGTGTCTGCCAAATGTGCCCCGCCGGAATGTGGTGCCCCGGCGGCAGCGAGTTCAGCTTCTGCCCCCAGAATTCGATGTCTACTTTTGCATCTAGCAACATGACCGACTGCGTATGTAATGCGGGCTACCAGGGTGAGTCCGGTGGGGAATGCACGCTCTGTCCGAGTGGCTCCGTCTGCTCGTCCGGCGTCCTTTCGCCGTGCCCAGAAAATTCTTTCTCTCCTACAGGATCAGATGACACCAGTGAATGCAAGTGCCGACCTGGGTACTATCTAGATGCTATCACCTCGGAATGTGTCGAATGCCCAGCTGATCACTACTGTGACGACAACACGAAGGTGACATGTTCAGCGAACGCTCAGGCGCCTTCGAAATCCATGGACCACGAGGCATGTGTGTGCCGAGACGGTTGGTACGGCCCTCGTGGGGGCGCCTGTGCGGAGTGTGAAGCAGACTACTGGTGCTTCGGAGGCACAAGGAACACGTGCCCTGGAAACAGCCATTCGATCGCGGGCGCTTCAGTGCTGGGCAATTGCACTTGTAACGATGGCTTCTATCCGTCGGCCATTGGTGCCTGCAGCCGATGCCCTGCGGGGAGCTTCTGCGTTGATGGCGCAAAGATCGCTTGCTCCACGGGGTCCGATTCTCCCATCGGCTCCTCGACAAAGACCGCGTGCGCGTGCATACCCGGCTTTGTTGGCCCTGACGGAGGTCCTTGCACGAGTTGCCAAGCGGGATCTTACAAGGAAGGCTCTGGAAACGGTGTTTGCTCTGCCTGCCCTGCGGGTACCTTTCTCCCGACTGCAGGGGGGCTATCTATGAGTCAGTGCCTGGCGTGTCCAGCGAAGACGAATTCGTCACAGGGCGCAAGCTCCATCACTCACTGCACGTGCCTAGCTGGGTATGCCGGTCAAGCGGGTGCCATCTGCAGAGCCTGTGTGCCAGGGACTTACAAGGCAAGTGCTGGTGCTGGTTTGTGTGATAATTGTCCGGCGGGGACGTGGTCCCACGAGAGCGCTGCGACCGCGCAGAGCATTTGCACGAGCTGCCCCACCCACTCAGACTCTGCTGCGGGAAGTGCGTCGCAGGACGACTGCATCTGCGACCCTGGATACAGCGGCGGCGACGGTGGGCCGTGCCAAGCATGCGATGCGGGGACATTCAAGACCTCAAAAGGGACCAGTGCATGCACCAAGTGTCCCGCAGATACATTCTCGGAAAGCTCTGCAGCATCATCGCCAAGCACATGTCTCGATTGTCCGGCCCATTCACAGGCTGCGGCTGGGAGTGACACAGAGAGTGACTGCCGCTGCAAGGCGGGCTACTCTGGTCCTGACGGGGGACCGTGCGAAATCTGTACAGCGGGCAGCTACAAGGAGGCGGTAGGGTCGGCTGCGTGCTCGAGCTGCCCTGTCGACACATTCTTAGCGTCGGAGGGCGCTGTTTCGCGTGGTGCATGCACCGCCTGTCCTGCCAACTCCCACGCACCGGCAGGTTCCACTGATTCGTGGAATTGCAAGTGTGATGCGGGTTACACAGGGCCGGACGGTGGAATGTGCCGAGTCTGTGCGGCAGGGACATACAAGATGGAAGACGGATCTGGTACATGCACAGAGTGCCCTGCGGGTACCTTTTCAGGTGAGCTAGGCGCCTCATCGGATGTGGCCTGTCTTCAGTGCCCCGCGCACTCGCGCTCGGCTGCAGGTGCAGTGGACGTGGAAGACTGTGTTTGTGAAACTGGATTCTTTCGCACAGCTCCGGGCGGGGCTTGCATGCCCTGCGAGACGAGTTCATGGTGCGCTGGTGGTGTTGTCAACAGCTGTCCTGGGAATGCTACTTCTCCTATAGGGTCTACACATCAAACCAACTGCTCGTGCGTCCCAGGGTTCGTGGGAGAAGACGGCGGAACTTGCCATCTTTGCCCGTCGGACAACTTCTGTCCTGGGGGCAACACGAGCGGAGAGTGCCCAGATGGATCAACGACATTTCACGGTTCGAGTGCCCAGACAGACTGCGTGTGTGTGCCTGGATTCAGAGGTCCCGACGGCGGCCCGTGCGAGGAATGTGGCGATAACATAATGTGCCCAGGCGGCGAGGATTTCGTTGCCTGCTCGAACCATTCGTCTGTGAAGAGCAGTGCTGGTGACACTGCCTGCACGTGCAACCCCGGGTACTTTGGTCCGGATGACGGCGAATGCACACTCTGTCCGCCTGGAAAGTGGTGCCCTGGTGGAGACAAGGTGCATGACTGTTCACTGCATGCCACTTCGCCCGCTGGGAGTCACGCAGAGGGATCTTGTGCCTGCAAGCCGGGATATTTCGGTCCAAACGGCGGAAGCTGCACAGAATGTCAGGCTGGGCGGTGGTGCTCAGGCGGTACTGTTAACAACGTCTGTCCGCGAAATAAGGGCTCTCCTCCTGGAGCCCACGCACTCGCCAACTGCACTTGCGCAGATGGCTTCCAAGAGGCATCTAGTGGAGCCTGCGACCCCTGTGTACGAAACTGGTGGTGTGCAGCTGGTGTGACGTCGCCCTGCCCCGCGGGTTCAACTTCGGAGATGAAGAGCACCGTTCGCGAACAGTGTCTCTGTCTCCCTGGGTACCATGGCCCGAACGGTGGGCCATGCCCGGCTTGCCCGGCCGGCACTTTTAAGGAAGGACTTGGTCCTGGCTCGTGCGCTATCTGCCGCGCAGGCACCTACCAAAATATCCTCGCTGCGACATCTGAGCGCAATTGCATCCCATGTCCAGCGGGTTCAAGCTCGGAACCTGGTGCATTCGCTCGAAGTGAGTGCGCATGTCTCGACGGACGCTTTAAATCTCCTGATGGCATCTGTGAGCGTTGTCCACAGGGAAAATGGTGCAAATTTGACATGAACTACTCATGTCCGCTGCACAGTTGGTCAAGTGCAGGCACAAGCGAGATTTCAGAGTGTTCCTGCATTCTGGGGTATGTTGATGTACTCGACGACGGTGTGTGCCGCGAGTGCGCCGCAAACCACTTTTGCGCGTCAGATGAAATGGCGTGCCCGGAGAACACGGAGTCGCCGCCGGCGAGCGACCATTCCACAGACTGTGTGTGTCAGAGTGGTCACGAAGGACCGCCGGGAGAGCCCTGCACACTCTGTATTTCAGATGACTCGTGTCCGAGTGGTCCATGGAACATATGCCCAGAAAACTCTCAGCCCAGCCTCGTAAGCGGGCTGACAGATTGTAACTGCAAGGCGGGCTGGTATGGTGAAGACTGGGGCGAGTGCTACACTTGTCCGAAGGGAACCTACTGTCCGGGTGGTGAGAGCATCGAGGCGTGTCCCGCCAATTCAATGTCACGCCCGGGAAGCGATACCCGAGAAGATTGCATATGCGACAGTGGCTTCAAACAGTCCGGAGGTCCTGCAACTGGAGGAGAGTGTGTTCTTTGCGGCGACGGCGAATTTTGCTACGCAGGCGCACGATACCCGTGCCCGCTCGCCCAGCCGCATGCTCCGGCTGGTGCATGGCTACCAGATCACTGTTGTGTAGAGGCGCCGTGCGTGTCACCAACACCTCCCCCAGTTTTCAATGTGAGCGAGTTGCGGACGATCGACTTGGTGTGCTCTACAGAACCGTGTGACACAGGGGAATACCGGATGCCATGCCTCCCGGGGGTTGGAGCTATTTGCACGCCCTGCAGTAATACTATCCCCGCTAAGGCGGTTTACAATGGTCCAGGACGGCCATTCAACTCAGATAATTGTCCGTGGCAGTGTGCAGCAGGATACGGTGTAATTTCAGAAAAGCAATGCACGAAATTGGATCTGAAGGACGTACCGGCTGTATACATCACGTTCGGGCTTGACGTGACGCTTGAAGAATTTGCGGCTGTGGACGATGAGTTCATCGAGGCACTGGCGGCAGCGCTGGGAATCGACAAGGGATTTCTGACGATTACGCAGGTGTACGAGGACAAGGGCCAGCTAGTCGCTGAGGTGGGTTTCATCCTCGACGACCGCACGGTCGAAGACATCTGCGCGACGCTTACCCCAGACGCAATCAATGCTGGTCTCACCGGGTACAAAGCGACAATCCTCACGTGCCTCGAGGGCAGCGCGCCAGGTGCACCGCCTGAGGAGGAGACATCGCTCGCCAGCTTCTTCGCAGACGACGAGAACACGCGGACCGTAGCGATCGTCGGAGGAGCGGTCGGTGGAACCGCCGCGGTGGGCGGTGTGGCTACCATGCTCTACAACCGCCCGAGACTTCCCAAAGTCTTTCCAACCATGCCGGGGGCTGCTGCCTCGGCGCCACCCGCGAATCCGAATGCGCGACAGGTTTGGTCAGATCCGGCTTCCAATGTACAGGCGCGTGCCAATGGGGGTAGCAACCCGTTTTCGCCTCGTCGTCTTCCGGGGCCAGATGACGTCGAAAGGGCGTGATGGTAATATCATGGTAGAGCTCGACAAGCGCAGACATGAACAAAGCAGAAATCTAAAAGCGTTGAGGAAAGCTGGATTGATTGTTGTATAAAAATATGAACTAGATGGGAGCAACAGCAAGTGCAAAGCTTCTGCGTGTTGCGTAGCTGCACAAAGTTGCACGCCAACACAGGGCTGAAGGTCTTCAAATCCATTGACTGCGCATCGGTGGCAGATCTGATACCCGTAGACGTCCTTCCTCACACCTGACACAACGAACCCTGCTATGGCTGTCACAGACCCCTATCGACTGTCACCAACGACTCGGCCGCTGCCGGCTTCGTTCCACCGTTGCTTCCAGGCCGGCGGCGCAGGCTGCCTGCCTTGGCTCTGGAGACAGCCGCGCGCGTGCCGTCCGGGCGGATGAGGTCCACTCGCAGCCATGCGTAATTCTGCACAGCATCTGCATGTGACCTGTCCTTCCCCTGGGCAAGTATTTCTGCAGCCTCGCCATTCGGCAGCTGCACAAGACATACTTCGCCCCTGTCACCGCTAGTGCGGTCCGTGTAGTCCGACGTGCAGACCACCTACAGGACTCAGATCGTCAGGCGCCGCCATGAATCAATGTCCTGGGACGGGGTCTAGAGCTAGAAGACAAGTCGAGTGCGGGATAAAGATCAACTGCACATTGGGAGAGGTGAGACCGGAATCGTTTCCACAAGCCGCGGTTGGCGTTGATGGGGAAAGCTTTCAAGCGAGAGGCGGAGAGTGAAAGCAGAAGCACGAAAGTCTACTTTTGGTGTGTGCGGCGACGAAAGACGCACACCCGCGCGCCCGCCTTCGATGCGAACGATCTCGACTGCTGCGTCGCGCTGCGCACGCGCCTGCTCAAGGAGGCTCTGGGCCCGGACGCTCCGAGCAGCAGCGCTTTCGTCCAGCGCCCACGCGCACTGCTCGTCCTCCGCTGCTTCCTCTTTCTGCTCTCCCGCTCCTGCAGACCAAAGTAGCTCGTGCGTGCGACTCCATGCTGTACCAGGGAGCGTTACAACATGAAGCGCGGCGCCAAAACTCTATACTTTGTGAGTCGTGCAGCGACCCCCGCGCGGGGGCGCGGCACCGCGTGAGTGAGCCATGGAGGAGCGTCGGCGGGTTGGGCCACACCTCGGTCTATCGAAGGTTGCGCCGCCCAGAAACGTCGCTGTGCCTGAACCAGCGGGTGGCACGCGTGCAGCCGCCCAGGGTCAATCTCGTGCGAGTGCCCCTGTCCCCCACGCCTCGGTCGCCCAGCCGGCACAACGAGGTCGTTGTCGAAGGCACAGGCCGCGCCCACAAGATCGCGCTTGTTTACGACCACAGGTAGCACCCAAGAGTTAACGATATCCCAGTCCACGTCCCCCATCTCAGGATTCCACCTGCGGAACGGCCGCGGATGGTCAGCGACGTCGACCTGCGGGGCAGTGCGCGAGAGCAGAGCGCATGGGCGCAGGGCCCTGCAGCGTACGGTCGGGAGCGAGCGAAGACCTATGTTCGGTGTTCATGACAGCGAGAGCATTGATTTGAAGGCGGTGCGGGTGATAGAGGGCAGAGGCGAGGACGGTGACAATACGTTGGGAGAACCACCACGACTGGCCGTCGAATCCTGCATCACCCGATCCCGCGGAATTCAGCACGCGTGAGTGCCCACGCGAAGTCATGGGATTGGTATAGAGCGGGTCAGGAACCTGTCCAATAAGGGAGAAGGAGCGGGAGTGTGGATCGGTGGAACGCAACCATAAGGTGGTCCCACCAGCACGCGAGCACCGCTTCCTCTTCTGTCTCCTCTGGCAGCCCGTATCCTTTCTCGTCCGCCCATCGTCGCAAATTAGCGCAATTCGTTGTCTAACCTCACGGGACTGCACGCTTTTAAATGCATGCTTGGTCTGGTCGGGGAGCTGGGGCACGCGTGGCACCGTTGAAAGGGAACGCGACGGCGGGGCGGAAGACTGCGAGATATCGCTCGAAGGTGCGGTAGGGGTCCCCTGCTTCCCGGGTTGCATGGACGCTCGCTGGTGAGTCCCTACAGCGCAAGAAATCGCATCCGTGCGAGCCCAACCGGGGAAGGGGCAAGGCCTGTATTGAGGCCGAATTCAAGGATCTCCTCAAGCTCCGCGTCGTCTTCCGTGAAGACGAAGTAGTCGTAGTCGCGGCCCGATGCCTCCTCCATAGCCAAAGCATGCTGGAGGAGATAGTTTCGACCCTGCACATCCAGCCCAAGCCTCAGCTCGTATCACCCTCACGAAGCCACGCACTGTGAATACCGACGATGTACCTCCGTGCACGTTGAATTCGGTAGGAAGTGGGCATCTGTCCAACTTTCATCAGGCTCCTCACCCCACACAACCTGCAGTGGTCCATCGAATCCGTGCATACAGTTAGGGGTGGCCATGGCAGCACCATCTTGCCCGCTACGGGCGAGCACCTGGACAGCGTCCGAGGTTGGGGAGCGCAGGAACGAGAGGTCCATCGCCGTCTTGCCCTGCTCGAAACCAACCATAAGGACCTACATGGTTGTAGGGTTGTTGCATGTCAGCCTGGAGATTTTGCCCACCTGCATCATCCAGATCACACGAACTGGCTCAGCTTCGTCGCTTTCTCCAGCGACGACCCCCATCGCCACGAGGAGCAGCACCGCTAACCCCACCGCCCATTTCACACCGCGAACTTGGACGGTGGCCGAAAAATCCATGCCTCAACTGGAATTATGCAACTAGACGCCAGAACCTTCAGGTAGCCAGGTACTCACCACCTATCCCTGGATGCCTGAGAGGCAGGCGTGCTAGTTTGCGGGCATCGACCGCATCTGAATTTCAGGTTCTGAAATTCAGAAACAGCTTTCTGAACGGCCCGCCTCAGCTCCTGAGACGCCACTTTTCCCTCCTCTGGCGTCCCCAACAAGAGAAAGCAAGGGCATGCGCTGAGGACAGAAGGAAGGTGAAGAGCAAAAATGCAAGGCGAGACAGCGCAAATGCGGCGCTTGGTGCACTGGTCGGTTCCTGCGCCCATTCGGTGGGGGATTCCCGGTCGAACCGCATTCTCGCGATCGCGAGGCAGAAATTGCCGGAACCCTCGCTCCCCAAGCCTCTAATTTGTGGCCGAGCCTGCGCTGGATATACAATAGTCGGACTCAGTACTGCATCATCTGCGGTCCGGTTGCGGGGGCGGGCGCCCCTGCCCCCACGACAGCCTCGACCTCTCGATTATTTCGCGATGCCTGCCTGCAACACTGTTTCGTCCAGGGCGTGACGGCTCGACCCCGGCAGGTCGCCGCACCTTCCTAACCACTTTGCGCAAGTTTCACTGCAGAGCTCTGCACGACAGTCCGGCGGGACGGAAGTGCTCCTCTTCGAATCAAGTTCAAAACCAAACTCAGTTTCTTCCCTCTGCCGCCCGGCGCTCCGCGCGGTACGCTGCCTCCCATGGCCCTGGCCGCAGGAAGCGTGGACGGCTGCCCCGTTGTTCATGGTGTGGGCAGAGTTCTACTTGTTCCTGCATTTCGCACCTGAACATCTCACTTTGAGCTCTGCACTTGTGGATATGTTGCAACCTCGCTAGGTGTGCAAGGACTTTGAGGCGGCAAATGTATCGTGCTTCGACTGGTTCCCGGGTCCGGACCGGGCACTGCAGTTTGCTGCTGGGCTGAATAAGGGGCAGGTTGTGGTTTCACAGTTCGAGCCTGTGGCGTCCTCGGCACCGCGCACGGAGGTGCGGGAGCGCGAGGCGCGCGCAGTGGTGCTGCAGCACTCAGCGACAAGGCGGCGCGCATGCAACGACGTCGCGTGGAACCCTTGCCAGCCTGGACTTCTCGCAGTTGGCCTCGAGAAGCTCCCCAATGAGACGAGCCTGGTGCGCAGCCCCAACCCGCCTCCGCCTCCCCAAGTACGTCCCAGTCGCCGATCACGGCGGCGCCGCTGCGGCCGCGACCCTGAGCCCCCTTGACGACTTGCGATATGGCAGCACATTTGGGACATATTTCAGGCATCGGCGCAGAACGCTTTATCACAGTACAATCCCCAGCCGTGATCCTACTTCTGTGTTTGTTGTCAGTGTTTTCGGCTGCTCCCGCACGGCCACTGAAGTGCGGTGGGGCTTCAGGTATCTTGCAGACACGCCTGGGGCAGCGGAGGCAGGAAGTGCTCCTGTTTCGGAGGCGGGACTCCCGGCACCGCTGGATCAGGGAACATTTTCGGTCATTTCACAGGAACGCCTTGGTCTTGTCAAGGACGAGTCCTGCAACGCGGCGAGACCCCTCCCGGCACTCCACACTGATGCGGCTGCCCTAGCCTCACCCGTACCGCTGTGTTCAACTCCGGGAGAGATTCAAAGAATTCCAATCGATTGCTAGGTGTGCGATGTATGCACTCGAGCGGGTGCACAGATAGGGCTGAGTGCTAGGTGCTTGTGGTGGTTGAGCAGGTTCGGTGGCTCCCAAAGAGCGCGTCGGTGCTGGTCGCTGGGTTCACGCCAGGAAAGAGCCCATCAGCAGCTGACCGAGCGTCCCTCCGCATTCTGGACACACGGCATCCGCAGGGAGAGGTGCTCCGCGCTGCACAGGAAGGCTTCTCGCACGCTGCGGGGCGCGCACTGGTAGGCGCCGGACTGCTGGCCATCGATCCGCTTGCATGCGACCTGCGACGCTGTGCCACGCACTCCGGGGACCCGGCAGACAGCGTCGTCAAGATCTGGGACCTTCGTCGCGCCGATCGTCCACTGATGCACGTCGCCACACCCGGCTTGCCGCGGCGACTCGCGTTTTGCCCGACTGGCGAAGGCGCCCTGTCGGCACTGGTGGCGCCTTCCAGCGGGGGGACGGGGGCCACCAGCTCTGGAGCGATTGTCGTGTGGATGCTGCGCTCCTCAGACGCGCAGCGCGAGTGCTATGAGGGCTACCCCGGAGGTGGCGCGCGCAAGGGATCGGTGGGCGCG
>Ga0209309_10002511_pt1 | contig 16628 bp, 13 predicted proteins | sample COGITO_mtgs_1204_2_FD_184807 | JGI IMG/M metagenome (GOLD analysis project Ga0209309, IMG submission 184807) | Pelagic marine microbial communities from North Sea - COGITO_mtgs_120412 (SPAdes) (version 2) | ecosystem: Environmental > Aquatic > Marine > Epipelagic ... | reverse complement strand
TGAAGGTTGTAATTTTTTGCTTCTAGACTTCCCTGCAAGATCTTTTACTTGAGCTCCAATTTGGGTCATAGACATTTGATCTGCATATCTTAAAACAGGTACAACCAAACCATCGTCTACTGCAACAGCAACTCCCATATGGATATGTTTGGCGATTTTAGTGGAATCTCCAGTCCATTGAGAATTTACTCTTGGATGTTTTCTTAACGCCATAGCAGAAGCTTTGATCACCATGTCGTTATAGGAAACTTTCACATCTGGGATCTCGTTAATTTGCTTTCTAGAAGCCATGGCTGTTTCCATATTCACCTCTATTGTAAGATAGTAGTGAGGTGCTGTAAATTTAGATTCTCCAAGACGTTTAGCAATGGTCTTACGCATTTGAGAATTTTTAATTTCCTCATATTGCTCTTCGCCAGCCGGGACGTAAGGCTGAACTGTTTTTTCTGAAGCTGTGCTTGCAGCTTCTTCTTTTGCTGGAGCAGCTTTTGCTGAAGGTGTAAAAGATTCTACATCCTTTTTCACAATACGGCCGTTCTCTCCAGAACCTTCAACATCGGCTAAATTGATTCCTTTATCTTCAGCAATTTTTTTAGCTAATGGCGAAGCAAATATTCTGCTACCATCTTTAGCCTCTGTAGTATTCACTTGTTCTTTTTCTTCTGAAGCTTCCTCTTTTGAAGTAGGTTCAGATTTTTTACTTGAAGATTTTGATTTAGCTTTTCCTGAAGCTATAGAAGAAACATCGGTTCCTTTAGGTCCAATTATAGCCAACAAGGTGTCAACTTTTACCGTTTCCCCTTCTTGAACTCCAATTTTCAATAAAGTTCCATCATAGAAAGACTCAAATTCCATTGTAGCCTTATCGGTTTCGATCTCCGCTAAAATATCTCCTTCTTCAACTTTATCACCTTCTTTCTTCAACCATTTTGCAACGGTTCCTTCTTCCATGGTATCGCTAAGTCTAGGCATATTAATTACCTCAACTCCTTCAGGAACTTCCTTGGAAGAATCACTTTCCTCACTAACATCCTCTTTTTCATCTGCCTTCTTAGAATCTGATTCTTTATCATCATCTTCTTTCTCTTCGGCTTTTTTAGAGTCTGCTTTTGGAGCATTTTTAGATTCATCTTTGGATTCAGTAGATTTTTCTTTTTTATCAGAAGATTTACTACCTCCTTTTAATAAACTGGAAATATCTTCTCCTTTCTCACCAATAATAGCAAGTAAATTATCTACAGGAGCCGTTTCGCCTTCTTCAATTCCAATATGCAATAATGTCCCTTCGTAAAAAGATTCAAATTCCATTGTAGCTTTATCGGTTTCGATCTCTGCTAAAATATCTCCTTCTTCAACTTTATCTCCAACTTTCTTCAACCATTTAGCAACCACACCTTCTTCCATGGTGTCGCTTAAACGTGGCATATTTATTACTTCAGCCATAATTTACTCTACTTTATGTGATAAAAACGGATAGTCTTCTTGCTCGTAAACAGCATCGTACATTAAGCTTGCGTCTGGATAATCTGAATCTTCTGCGAATTTCTCACATTCTAAAACCAAATCCTTAACACGCTTATCTATTTCCTTAATCTCTTTCTCTGTTGCGTACTTTTTATCTTTAATAATATCCAAAACCTGAGTAATAGGATCTATTTTTTGATATTCGGCAACTTCATCTTTAGTTCTGTATTTTTGGGCATCACTCATGGAGTGACCTCTATATCTATAAGTCTTCAACTCTAAGAAAGTTGGACCTTTTCCATCTCTTGCTCTCTTAATAGCTTCGTCTAAAGCTTCTGCAACTTTAATAGGATTCATAGCATCTACAGGACCACAAGGCATTTCGTAACCTAATCCCATTTTCCAGATCTCTGTGCTTTTAGACGTTCTTGCCACAGAAGTTCCCATAGCATATCCATTATTTTCTACACAAAATACCACCGGTAAATTCCAGTTTACTGCCATTGTTAGAGTTTCGTGCAGTGAACCTTGACGCATTGCACCATCTCCCATAAAAGTTAAAGTAACTGCATCTCTTTTAAAATATTTATCGGCAAAAGCTAAACCAGCTCCCAAAGGTATTTGTCCGCCTACAATTCCATGCCCACCATAAAAACGATGCTCTTTAGAAAAAATATGCATAGAACCACCAAGTCCTTGAGAAGTACCAGTTTTCTTACCATACAACTCAGCCATTACCTTTCTGGGATCAACACCCATTCCAATTGGCTGCACATGATTTCTATAAGCAGTGATCATTTTATCTTTGGAAAGATCCATAGCATGCAATGCTCCGGCTAAAATTGCTTCTTGACCATTATATAGGTGCAAAAAACCTCTCACTTTTTGTTGAATATAAACTTGAGCCAATTTATCCTCAAATTTTCTCCAAAAAAGCATATCCTCGTACCACTTCAAGTAAGTAGCTTTGGTAATTTTCTTCATTTACAAATATATTTAGGCCGGACACTGGATTTTGCCAAGCGGATAACAAAAATACTATTTTCAATAAGAATGAAAAACAGTTTTTAGTATTAAAACAGCGAAATCGTTATAGATATGCTTTATCGAATGCGAATGGCAATAATTCTTTTAAGGAATTGGTTTTTGCTACTTTCCCGCTCTCTCCCATAAAATAGATCTCTATAGGCTCTTTTTGTTTAATCTCATACTCTGCAATTGCTTGCCTGCAAGCACCACAGGGTGGAATAGGCTCGGTTACAGCATGATTTACAGATGTTGCAGAAATAGCCATTCTTTTTATTATAGCTTCAGGGTATTTTGCTCCCGCATAATAAATTGCTGTTCTTTCTGCACACAACCCACTGGGATAAGAGGCGTTTTCTTGATTGCTTCCAGTGATCACTTCGTTATTATCTAAAAGTATGGCAGCACCAACATTAAATTTGGAATAGGGTGCGTATGCTTTATCTCTTGCTTCGAAAGCTTGTTTCATTAATTCAGCAATTTCCAAAGGAAGTTCATCTAAAGAATCGTAGAGCTCTATAGTTGTAGAAATAGTAATTGACTTCATTAAGTTTTTAAGTTTTTAATATCCCTTTATTACTTCAGAAATTATTAGTCGAAGTTTAGAGAAGGGCGCGAAATATACGCAATATTAATTATTTGCGAATTCCTCTCCGAAGTGAAAGATTAACCCAAATCGTAATGTTCCCTCTAACGGACTCACAACGTTGGAAGTAGAGAATAAATAGGACACATCTATTACAACTGGAGCATATTTAAAACCAGCGCCAACTGCAACAAATTTTCTAGAACCTTTAGTATCACTTTCATTAAAGTAACCAGATCTTAAAGAGAATTGATCTTGAAAAACATACTCGGCACCAAATGCCCAAGTAACTTCTCTCAACTCTTCACTAAATCCTCCTGGTGCATCTCCAAAAGATTTAAAAATCCCTGATATAGCACCAATATTATTATATTCATCTTCATCTTCAGCATCAATAGTTCCATCTCCATTAAAATCTCTAGGCGTTGGAACCAATAATTTATTGAACTCTAGATAAGTTCCTAGTTTATTTGAAGCATCAAAAATAAAATCGAATCCACCACCTACTTTAAAATTAGTGGGAATGAAGTTTTCCTGACCTACCTCGTCGTATTTAATTTTTGGTCCAATATTAGAAATATTTGCTCCTGCACGAACTCTACCATCAAATTTTGTAAAAACTATGTTTTGACTTTGATAAAATGCTGCTACATCTACCCCAAAAGTAGAAGCAGCAGTTGCATCTTCACTATTTACCGCCAATTTAAGATCTGATCTTAAATAACGACCTGCAACTGCCATAGAGAAATTTTCTGCTAATCTTAAAGAATACGATAGATCCAAAGTCAATTCGTTAGGGCTTAAGATTAAAGGAGATTCTTCAAAACCGCCCTGAGTTTCTATAGAACCCAAACTAAACACTCTCAAACTTGCAGCGAAAGCACTTTTTTCGTCTATCCTGTTAAAATAAGTAAGATTCCCCAAGAATATATCGTTAACTATGTTGCTTAAGTAAGGAGTATAAGAAAACCCGATTCCTTGTTTGCTGTTTATAAAAGCATATTTCGCAGGATTCCACTGTTGAGAAAATGCATCTGCAGAAGTTGCAACTCCTTGATCCCCCATTCCCGCAGCTCTAGCATCGGCGGCAATCAATAAAAAAGGAACAGCTGTAGTAATTACTCTATCGCGTTCCTCTTGAGAAAAAACAAGCGTATTTGTTAGTAGAGAAAATCCAAGAAAAAGTATCGTAATTTTTTTCATCACATTATATAGTCTTTAACAAATATATATTTTTATTCTTGTTAAGAGAAGTTACTCTTATCAATTTTATACTACAATTTAATAGAAAGGATAAAAAGTCCTTGATTTAATAAAACTCAAAAATGCTTTTTTTATTGCGCTGAAGCTTAGTTTTGACAAGCTTAACTAAAAAAATTTTAAACCTAGACTATTAGTATTACTTTTGTATGATTATTGGATATATAAAAAAAGTTCTAAGCATTAAGAATATTAACTGTTTAGGACATTTTGATTAAGATAAAATAATCTTGTACTTTTCACGTTAATTACTATATTGCAAGGCCTAAATTACTACATAAATAGAACAAAATATGAGGACTAATGTTGCCTTTAAAACACTATTTACTATCGCCATAGGCGCTAGTTTGCTAAGTTGTAATAATTCTAAAGATTATAAAAACAACTCTCGAGCTACCGGATGGGATATTAACTCAAAGGAAGGTGGATTCCAATACAAAACAGATTATAAGGAGCAGGCAACTGGACCAGGACTTGTTTTTGTTGAAGGCGGAACCTTTACTATGGGAAGAGTTCAAGACGATGTGATGCATGATTGGAATAACACTCCAACCCAGCAACACGTTCAGTCTTTCTACATGGATGAAACTGAAGTTACCAATATTATGTACATGGAGTATTTAGATTGGTTAAAGAATGTTTTCCCTCCAAGTGAAGCTAATTATCAAAATATTTATTCTGGTGCTGTGCCAGATACTTTAGTTTGGAGAAACCGTTTAGGTTTTAATGAAACTATGGTTAATAACTATTTACGTCACCCAGCATATTCTAGATACCCTGTAGTTGGAGTAAATTGGATTCAGGCTACAGAATTTAGTAAATGGAGAACTAATAGGGTTAACGAACTACAATTAGAAAACGAGGGTTACACTAAAAAAGGTGCAAGATATACAGATGTTGAGGCTGGATCTACTTTCGATACTGAAACTTATTTGAACGCTCCAACAATGGCTTATGGAGGAAATGATAGTATTACACGTGGCGGTAAAAATGCAGACAAATTAGGAACTGCAAAAGACACTACTGACGCAAAGAATATTTACATTCAACGGAAAGATGGAGTTCTATTACCAGAATATAGATTACCAACTGAAGCAGAATGGGAATATGCTGCTTTAGGTTTAGTTGGGATTAGAAATTACAACGTTTACCGTGGAAGAAAAAAATATCCTTGGGATGGCCAGTACACTCGTTCTGGTGATGTGAAAAGACAAGGAGACCAATTAGCTAACTTTAAACAAGGTGAAGGGGATTATGGTGGAATTGCAGGTTGGAGTGACGATGGTGCAGATATTACTGCTGAAGTAAAATCTTACGAAGCAAATGATCATGGATTGTATGATATGGCTGGGAACGTAGCCGAATGGGTTGCAGATGTATACAGACCTATTGTAGATGATGAGTTTAACGACTTTAACTACTATAGAGGAAACGTTTATACTAAAAATGCAATTAACGACGATGGTACTGTGAAAGTAGTAACTCCAGATGGAGTTGTTTACGACACTTTAAGTAGCGGGAGAATAATGGCTCGTACTTTACCGGGTGAAATTGCTCAAGTTCCAATTAATGAAAAAGACACATATCTAAGAACTAACTTTAACGAAAGTGACAACAGAAACTTCCGTGATGGAGATAAAAGTTCTACAAGATATTATGAGCCTTTCAACGAAATCTCAAATCCGTCTAAGAGAATGTATAATTCTCCACAATTCAACACAGACACAGATAGCACTGGGACTATTAAACCTAAATACGACGATTCAAAGAGAACCACTTTAGTAAGTGATGAAGTAAGAGTTTATAAAGGTGGATCTTGGAGAGATAGAGCTTATTGGTTAGACCCTTCACAAAGAAGATATTTCCCTCAAGATATGGCTACAGATTACATTGGCTTTAGAAATGCCATGTCTAGAGTTGGATCCAAGTCTAAAGACAAAAACAAAACGGCAAGAAATTAATCTTACCGATTCTGAATAAAACGGTTTAAAAAGTTTATTTTTCGTTTCACATAATTAGGCGAGTAGGTTGCCCAATTTAATTACAAAGACGAAAAGAATTCTTTTTAAACCGTTTGCTATTTTATATATTTAAGTAATGACTATAGAAACATTACATAAGCTCTTTCTTGAAAGCACTGGTGTAGCCACTGATACTCGTGCTATTAGAAACAGCCAATTATTTTTTGCTCTAAAAGGAGATAATTTTAACGGTAACCTTTTTGCTGAAAAAGCTCTTCTAAAAGGCGCTGGCTATGTGATAGTAGATGAAGCATTAGACGAATCGAATGAGCGCTATATTCTTGTTGATGATGTTTTAGAAACCTTACAAAAGCTAAGCACTTACCACCGAAAATTTTTAAAAATTCCCATTCTTGCAATTACAGGGAGCAATGGAAAAACCACCAGTAAGGAATTAATACATGCAGTATTAAAAAGAAAGTTCAACACCGTTGCTACAGTTGGAAATCTCAATAATCACATTGGTGTTCCGCTTACTTTACTCTCTATGAATTCTAAAACAGAATTTGGAATTGTAGAAATGGGTGCTAACCACCCTAACGAGATTAATAAACTATGTGAAATTGCTAAGCCCAACTATGGTTATATTACCAATTTTGGAAAAGCACATTTAGAAGGTTTCGGGAGCTTGGAAGGAGTAATTAAAGCTAAAAGCGAACTTTACAATTATTTAATTAAAAATGAAGGCTTACTTTTTCTAAATAGTGACGATCCTATTCAAAGAAACCAAATAAACTATGGTAAAGTATTTACTTTCGGCGAATCTGAAAGTCCAGATGTTAAACTTAAGTATTTAACTAATACTAACAAAGCTGAAGTCTTTCATGAAAGTTTTACTATAAAGAGTCAGCTTACAGGAAGTTATAATGCTGTAAATTTAGGGGCCGCAATCTGTATAGGCTCTTATTTTAAAGTTTCCAGAGAAAGTATCCAAAAAGCCATTTTTCAATACAGCCCTAAAAATAATCGCTCTCAAATAATCAAATTAGGTGACAACTCTCTATTGATGGATGCTTATAACGCTAATCCAACAAGCATGCGAGCAGCATTGGATAGCTTCAAAGAAAGTCCTTATTTTAAAAAAATCGCTATTCTAGGTGATATGTTCGAATTGGGAGCATCTTCAAAGGAAGAACATCAATGCATAGTAGATTATTTAGAAAGTATAGATATTGAAAAAGCATTTATTATAGGAAGTAATTTCTTTAAAACCCATTCCAATAACGATAAAATTCAAAAATTCGAAGCGTTTTCAGATTTTGAAAAAGAGCTTGAAACTACAAGTTTTAACGATTCCTATGTACTTATTAAAGGCTCTAGAGGAATGGCTTTAGAACGTGTTTTAGAGATTTTAAAAAATAAGGAAATTTCAAGTAAAAATTGATCAAATCTTTTGATTGATAATGTAAAATAGGGTTGTCCCAAATACCAATTGAAGATAAAAAAAATTAAGGCACAAAAAAAGCCTTCCAAAAATGGAAGGCTTTTCTATAGTGGGCAATGAGGGATTCGAACCCCCGACCCCCTCGGTGTAAACGAGGTGCTCTGAACCAACTGAGCTAATTGCCCTATGCTTAATACAATAAGATCTAACAATAAAATTTCATTAAAAAAGCTCCCTTAACAGGAAGCTTTTAAGTGGGCAATGAGGGATTCGAACCCCCGACCCCCTCGGTGTAAACGAGGTGCTCTGAACCAACTGAGCTAATTGCCCGCAAACGCTTGAATGCGGATGCAAATATAGACTACATTTTGAATATGACAAACTAATATTTAAAAAAAATTAAATATTTTTAACTTCAGAAGAAATTAAAATTTTGAAATTTTAAGAATCAAAAAACTCTGAATCAAAAAAGATTCAGAGTCAAATATTTACCAGTTCTATTTCATTAATCCAGGAACGGTTCTATAAATATAATCGGAATGCTTTCCTGTAAACATTTTATCTCTTTGCTCCATAAATTCTTTTCGTTTTGCTTCGTCTGGCCATGCTTCTTTCTCAAGCTTTTCAATTTCATCAAAGGTTTTTTCTATATCTGCTAAATTATCATAGAAATAGGCTTCAGCCATTTGTCTGCTATCGGAACCCCAAAGATGTCTATGGGTATAATATGCCTTTAATGAGGATAGCTTTTTAGTGACTTTTTCAAAATATTCCTTCATCAAGCTTGGGTTGCCCTCACCATTTAATGACATTTCATTATATCTCACATACACAACTCTAGGTTCCTCAGATTCAACCTGCGCATCAAAAGTGAAGGGCAGAGAGATATAAATTTCGTCACTGTGTTGCGGACTATAATATTTAGCCTGCTTATCAAAAAAGGCTTTTCTAGCCGCTTCATTCGGCCAGGCTGCCTTAGCCAATTCATTGCTTTTTTCATTTGCAGCTTCAATATCCTCCCAATTCTTATAAACATTCACCAAAACAATCTCAGAATTATCCGGCGTAAAATAATGCGTATAGTACCCAGAGCTTAGAATAAGATTGTTCTTCATGGTAACCTTATCAAAATACTCCTTTTCAGTAGCCTTCCAATCGTCAAAGTTTACGTCTGGATCTGGATTCCAATGAGCTGTTGTAATCGTTATATATACCGGTTCAAATTCAGTTGAAGTAGTGTCCTGTGCAAATCCAGAAAAAACAGTTAGTATAAACAATACAGCTGTACCCCTTAATAAAGTGTTTAAAGTCTTCATAGTAAAAAATGATTAGTTAGTAAAAAATATAATTAACAGGATAAGTGTTTCCTGGAATTATTATTACAAAATACTATGAGGTATAAAAGGGAGAAAAAATCAAAATATTTAAAAATGCAGTATTATTTGTGGAGACTACTGCTTTTGATTTACACTAATTTAAGAAAAATATATGATTAGCGCCTATTCCTTCAAGCATAGTCGATAAAATATAAGAATTTTATGTTAAACTGCCAGCGCTTCAGCCACCACGAAGGTGCTCCCTCCTATAAAAATTAGATCTTCTTCATTGGCATTGTTCAAAGCAGCTTCATAAGCTTCTTTTACCCCTGAATAAGCATTCCCAGACAATTGGAATAGTGAGGCTTCCTTAATAAGGATCTTTTCATCTAGCCCTCTAGGAATGTTTGGCATACAGAAATAATAATGAGCTGCTACGGGAAATAATGGTAATACATCTTCCAACTTTTTATCACTTACAAAACCTAGAACAATATGCATTTGATTATAAGTTTCCTTTTTCAACTGAGCTATCACATACTGTAAACCTTCCTTATTGTGAGCAGTATCACAGATTACTTTCGGTTTCTTATGAATTTGCTGCCATCTACCTTGAAGCCCTGTGTTTTTAACTACAGAACATAATCCTTGATTTATATTTTCTGAAGAAATATTGAATCCAAGTAATTGAAGTTCTTTTGCTGCCACATAAGCTGTTCTGCTATTTTTTATCTGATAATCTCCTTTAAGATCTGTTTTAAAAACAGTAGAATCTGAAGTTGCTAAAATAATTTCAGAAGTATTAAGTTTTGCTGTTTTTTGAAAAACAGGATAGGTTTCTTCCTGGTATTCACCAATAACTACAGGAGTATTTGGTTTAATGATCCCAGCTTTCTCTGCCGCAATATCCTCTAGGGTATTCCCTAGCATATGTGTATGATCTAATCCAATATTTGTAATAACAGAAAGTAAAGGTTGTATGATATTAGTAGAATCCAATCTGCCCCCCAGACCAACTTCTATGATGGCAATATCAACCTTTTCTTCTGCAAAATAGTTAAATGCAAGGCCAACTGTCATTTCAAAAAAAGAAAGGTTTTGAGCCTCTAAATAGTATTTCTTATTGTTTATAAATTCAACAACGTTGGTTTCAGGGATTTCTTTGCCATCAATTTTAATACGCTCTCTAAAATCTTTGAGATGTGGGGAAGTATATAATCCAACTTTATATCCTGCTTCCTGAAGAATTGAAGCTAGCATATGGCTGGTAGAACCTTTGCCGTTGGTTCCTGCTACATGAACTGTTTTAAAATTATTATGAGGGTTTCCCAGAAATTCTGAGAAATTGATAATATTAACTAGATCTTTTTTAAAGGCATCTGCACCAATACGTTGGTACATTGGCAACTGCTGAAACATCCATTCAACAGTTTGAGAATAATTAAGCACTATTCAGATAGTTTAAAATTATAGGTAATATATCCCGTTTGCACAGAAGGCGCATTAGAATCGCTATTAAATCTAGTAGCTAAGGCAGCTCTTCTAGCCGGATCAGTCAAACAAGTTGCACTATTTGTAGTTCCTTTTTGTCCAGGACTTGCACTTATAACTTGTCCGTTTTGATTCACGGTGATTTTAACTACCACAATTCCAGCTTCATTACAATTCTGTGGAATTTTTTCTTTGTTCAAGGCTTTTCTTCCACCTAATCTGTAATTTCCATCTCCATCTAAACCTGAGCCATTCCCGTAATATGCACTAGCATTGGGATCACCATCCCTGCTTCCTTTATCTCCGGCAACTCTATCGTTTCCTTCTCCGCCAGAAGCAGTTCCGTCACTTTTTGGGCCATTCAAGATACTACTCATAGCATCTGTAGTAGATTTATCTGGAGTAGGATCCGGTTTTTTAGCAGGGGGCAATTTTTTTGGCTCGATCTTTTGCTCTTGAATCACAGGTTTTTTTTCAGCCTTCTTTTGAATAACTGGAGCTTCTTCAGATTCCTGAGTAACCACCTCTTCTACTTGTGTTTTGGGTTGAGCTACTACGGGAGGAGCTGACTGTTTAGGAGCCGACTTAATAGCTTCCGTTGGCTGCTTTTCTCCTGAACCAACTTCTGAAGTACCAAAATTAATTGCAATTCCATTTTCTGGTGGTGGATCTAAATAATGCAATCCAACTAATAATAAAATAAGTATGAGCAACACGTGTATTACTACCGTGATGGTAAAAGATTTTTTTTCGTGTTTTGTATCAAGAAAGCTCACAGAGTTCTATTATTAATTTACTTTTTCAGGCTTAACAGCAAGCACAATTTTATATTTATTTCTATTGGCAATGTCCATTACATTAACCGCTTTTTCTATTGGCACTCCTTCTTCAGCTCTTAATATAATTGTAGGATCTTCTACACCTGCCAACCTAGTGATAAGTGTGCTTTCTAAAGCGCTATTACTTACTCTATCATTATCTATATAAACCTGCAAATCTTTTGTAATACTTACAGAAAGATTGGATTTATTCGTGGTCTTCCCCTTCGCCTTTGGTAAAATAAGATCCAAAGCTTCTGGAGTGATTGATGGAGAAGTTAACATGAAAAAAATCAATAACAGAAATACAATATCTGTCATGGAACTCATGCTAAAATCTGCGCTTACTTTATTTCGACTTCTTAAATTCATATTAAGCCGGTTCGTTTAAAAGGTCAAGGAAATCTACCGCTGTAGCTTCCATTTGGTGAACCACTTTATCTGTTTTCACAACTAAATGGTTATAACCTATATAAGCAATAATACCTACTATTAAACCAGCCACAGTAGTTGTCATTGCTGTATAAATTCCTTCAGCAAGTGTTCCCATTTCTGCTTGCCCACTACTTGTTGCCAAGGTGTGAAAAGCCAAAACCATACCAATTACAGTCCCAAGGAAACCAATCATAGGTGCTGCACCGGCGATAGTTGCTAGAATACTTACATTTTTTTCTAATTTATATACTTCCAATCTACCTGCATTCTCAATTGCAGTATTTATGTCTTCTAAAGGACTACCAATTCTGGAAATTCCTTTTTCAGTAAGTCTAGCAACAGGAGAATTGTTTTGAGCACATCTAATTTTAGCCGACTCAATATTCCCATTTAATACACTATCCTTAATTTGAAGCATAAAATTGGGGTCTACTTGTGTAGCGGCCTTAATAGCAAACAATCTCTCAAAATAAATGTATACTGCCACAAAAAGTAGCACAAACAAAATTCCGATAATGATCTGGCCACCCAAACCACCGCTTAACATTAAATCAAATAACGAAAGAGTTTTCTCTTCTACGACAGGCTCAACCTCTAGGGCTGCTTGAGCAGCGTCGGCATCTTGGAAAAAGTTTAACATAGATAAAATTAGGTTTGTTAGTGTAACGTGAGAATGCTATTTTAATTGTTGTATATATCTATACTAATTGTTTTAAAGCAATTTCAAAAGCGGTGCTACTAATTCCGGTTTTTGAGCTATTATTATCAAAAGTATTCTGAATCGCATTTTTAATAGTCATAGAAGTATCGTTAAAAATAGCTTCATCGGTCATTTGCACTCGTCTTTCCATGAAATAAGCAAATACTCTAGCCATCCCACAATTTGCGATAAAGTCTGGAACTACACTTACTTTTTCATCGGTATATTCCATAATTGGTCCAAAGAAAATTTCTTTATCTGCAAAAGGTACATTTGCTCCACTTGAAATTACTTCTAAACCTCCTTTAATCAATTTTTCAACCTGATCTTTAGTTACCAATCTTGAAGCTGCACAAGGCGCAAAAATATCGGCATTTAAATTCCAGATTTTTTTGTTGATTTCTTCAAAAGGGATCAAGTTTGGATGTTTTAGTGTATTTCCATCCTTATTAAGGAATAATTCTTTTATTTCTTCAAAAGAGAAACCGTCTTCATTTATTAATCCGCCAACTCTGTCTATAATTCCAATCACTTTTACTCCCATTTGAGCTAAGTAATAAGCCGCTGCAGAACCTACATTTCCAAATCCCTGAACAATAGCTTTCTTCCCTTTTACATCACCACCATATATTGCATAATAATGCTTCACAGCTTCAGCAACACCATAACCGGTGATCATATCTGCTACTGTATACTTTCTTGAAACATCTGGTGAATAGGTTGAATTCTCCAGGACTTTTATAACCCCTTGACGCAATTGCCCAATTCTATTTATCTTGTCTGCTTCAGTTGGATGAAAATGTCCATTAAAAACCCCTTCTTGCGGATGCCAAACACCACAATTCTCAGTGATTGGAATTACTTCATGAATTTCATCTACATTTAGATCTCCACCAGTCCCGTAATAACTTTTCAATAAGGGAGAAACTGCTTTATACCAACGTTCCAAAACACCTTTTTTACGAGGATCGTTAGGATCGAAATTTATACCTGATTTTGCACCACCAATTGCTGGTCCAGATACGGTGAACTTCACTTCCATGGTTTTAGCCAAAGAAAGCACTTCATTCATATCTAAGCCTTTACGCATTCTGGTTCCACCACCTGCTGCTCCACCTCTAAGTGAATTTATCACTGTCCAACCTTCAGCATCAGTTTCAGCATCTTTCCAGTTAAATACTATTTCAGGTTCTTTATTTTCGTATAAATCGAGTAAATCTTTCATATGTAATTCAGTTTGAACGCAAATATAAAAAACAAAACCGCCTCTATGTGGAATTTTATAATTTATTAGGGTTCAAACACCAACCCTGCGCAATGATCATGTTCTGCACCAGTAACTGAACTCAATACATTTACTTCATCTCTTAACTTAAGCACACCTAGGAACCCGAAGATCAAAGCTTCCTTAAAATTTATTATTTCTGAAGTTGGGCTAAAGATCTTTGCTGCTGTTTTTTGTTGAACAAGCTCCATTAAGAAATTATTAAAAGCACCGCCACCAGTTACGAGTAATTCCACTTCAGGGTCATTCTTTATGTTTTTTACTATTTCTGAAGCTATATGGTGACAATAAGTATGCATTATCGAAGGAATATCCTCTTCAAAAGACTTCAAGATTGGTAAAATCGAATTTTTCACCCATTCGATACCTAAAGATTTAGGGAAAGTCAAATCATAAAATGGAAGTGCTTCCAATTGCTTATTAAGCGCTGAATTAAATTTTCCGCTTCGGGCAATTTTACCACCTTCATCATATTCAGAACCTAGCTTTTCAGCATAAAAATTGAGAACTGTATTTACTGCGCAAATATCATATGCAATCCTTTTTCCTTCTTTGCTTGAAGAAATATTTGCAAAGCCACCCAAATTCAAACAATAAGTATATTGTGAAAACAAGAGCTCATCACCAATCGGAACCAATGGAGCGCCTTGTCCACCCAAAGCTACATCTTGCACCCGAAAGTCACAGATTATAGTTTCTTCAACTATTTCTGCTAGATGTGGAAGATTCCCTATTTGAAGTGTCAAGCCGTTTTCAGGCTCATGTTTAATGGTATGTCCATGGCTGCATACCGCATCTAGCTCTTCAATTTTGTTTTTTAAAATGAACTTAGAAATTAGACCAGCTAAATAATTAGTATACTCTTCATCTAATTCCATTAGCTCTATGGGCGATATATTCAAGGCTGTGCTCAATTTATCTTTCCACGAATTAGTATATGCAATGGTTTCAGCCTTTAAAATTTTGAATTCCCAATGTGCTCCTTTTGTAAAATGTATCCATGCGATATCTACTCCATCTAATGAAGTGCCAGACATAACACCTAAAACCTTATACTCGTTTGTTTCCATATCTGTAAAAATAATTATTCTTAATTGAATATTAGGGGTCAAAAAGGTATCTTTGCACACAAAAAAAATTGAATTTTTAAAATAAATTACCTAATGGATTTTAAACTTACAGAAGAGCACATAATGATTCGTGATGCTGCCAGAGATTTTGCTAACAGCGAACTTTTACCGGGAGTGATTGAAAGAGATGATAAACAAGAGTTTCCCACAGAGCAAATTAAGAAAATGGGAGAACTCGGTTTTCTAGGAATGATGGCTTCTCCAGAGTATGGTGGTGGTGGCATGGATACTGTTTCTTATGTTCTTGCAATGGAAGAGATCTCCAAAGTAGATGCTTCTGCTTCTGTAGTAATGTCTGTTAACAATTCTTTGGTTTGTTGGGGATTAGACACTTTTGCATCTCCAGAACAAAAAGAAAAATATCTTACTAAATTAACTACAGGTGAGTCCATTGGTGCTTTTTGTTTATCTGAGCCGGAAGCAGGAAGCGATGCTACTTCTCAAAAAACAACTGCGATAGATCATGGAGATCACTATATCTTAAATGGCACTAAAAACTGGATCACAAATGGTAGTACAGCCAATTTCTATTTAGTAATTGCACAAACCGATCGTGAAAAGAAACATAAAGGAATCAATGCTTTTATAGTTGAAAAAGGTTGGGAAGGTTTTGAAATTGGACCCAAAGAAAATAAGTTAGGGATTAGAGGAAGTGACACACATTCCTTAGTTTTTAATGATGTAAAAGTGCCAAAAGAAAATAGAATCGGGGAAGATGGTTTCGGATTTAAGTTTGCTATGAAAACTCTAGCAGGTGGAAGAATTGGAATTGCAGCTCAAGCTTTAGGAATTGCAGGTGGTGCTTACGAATTAGCCCTAAAATATTCCAAGGAACGTAAGGCTTTTGGAACTGAAATTTGCAATCATCAAGCAATCGCTTTTAAGTTAGCAGATATGCATGTTTCTATTGAAGCAGCAAGAATGTTAGTAATGAAAGCTGCTGTAGATAAAGATAACAAAGAGAATTACGATCTTTCTGGTGCAATGGCTAAGTTATATGCGTCTCAAGTAGCTATGGATGTTTCTGTGGAAGCTGTACAAGTACATGGTGGAAACGGATTTGTAAAAGATTATCATGTAGAACGTATGATGCGTGATGCTAAAATCACACAGATTTATGAAGGAACTTCAGAAATTCAAAAGATTGTAATTTCCAGAAGCATTATCAACGGATAATCGATACTCCTATTAATACAAAAAGCAGCCTTTTCAGGCTGCTTTTCTTTTTTAGATTGGTTAATGCTTATGTATCAGAAATGATATTAGTAATTACACCTACGTCCGTATCGTAATTATAAAATATAGAATTGCTAAGGTTTGCTTACTGTTTCCAAGTCACTTAGAACAATACTCTCCATCATCATCTTTTAATTCTTTTAATGCGTCCCACTACGGCTACGCCTTGTACCGGGCTTTTCGCGCTACACGGTAGCTCGCTACAATCCCTGGCCGGGTGCTGTTTGAGGCACTTAGTACTAGAAGGCTAAGAAACTTCCAAACACCCAAAACCCCCTTCATAATAAGTATGGAGGGGGTTTAGTTGGATTTAGTATAAACAAAAAAAGCACCTATCTTACGATAAGTGCTTTCAAAAAAAAGGCGACGACATACTCTCCCACTTTACAGCAGTACCATCTGCGCTAACGGGCTTAACTTCTCTGTTCGGAATGGGAAGAGGTGAGCCCCGTTGCTATAGCCACCTTAAGCTTTAA
>Ga0209309_10002507_pt1 | contig 16652 bp, 18 predicted proteins | sample COGITO_mtgs_1204_2_FD_184807 | JGI IMG/M metagenome (GOLD analysis project Ga0209309, IMG submission 184807) | Pelagic marine microbial communities from North Sea - COGITO_mtgs_120412 (SPAdes) (version 2) | ecosystem: Environmental > Aquatic > Marine > Epipelagic ... | reverse complement strand
ACCTCATCGGTCCTTTGAACGGTCCCAAACGCCAGGTGCAGATTGTGGACTAACAATTTTCCGCGCCCACCTGAGCGCTGAGTCTTACCTTGTAACCATGATCACACGCCTCGCCACCACCCTCTCGTTGTTTTTTGCCTTAATCAGCTTTTCTCGCCACCACCCTCTCGTTGTTTTTTGCCTTAATCAGCTTTTCTCCTGCCCAAGCCCAAGTCGAACAAACCTTTGAGTTCAACGGGGTCGAGCGCACCTATTACCTCGACCTCCCAGCGGAATTGGCCACAGGGGCGCCGCTGGTGTTCATGTTGCACGGCTACGGAGGCACCGCATGGTCGACGCGCAACTACACCGGATGGACCACCATCGCCGCCAACGAAGGCGTCGCCGTCTGCTACCCGCAAGGCACGAACGATGGCGTTGGATCTCCTCACTGGAATGCCAACCTCGGCATCAGCGCCACCAACGACCACGGGTTCCTTGTAGCGCTCGCGCAGCACCTTCAGTCTACCTACAGCCTCAGCCCGGAATGCACCTATTCCTGCGGCATGTCCAACGGCGGATACATGAGCTATTCACTGGCCTGCAACAATCCCGAAACGTTTCGGGCGGTGGGATCCGTGACCGGCTCCATGGGGGAATACGACTTCGACAACTGCAATCCGGACGAGATCGTCCCGGTCATTCACCTGCACGGCACGGCCGACAACGTCGTGAGCTACACGAGCGGCGCTGGAGGCGTCTGGGGCGATGAAGGCGTCCTCGAAATCATTGACCTCTGGACCGACATGATGGGCACAACGGAGGAATACGAAACCGATCTACCCAACCTCGAGCCCATCGACCTCTCATCCGTCGAATTTTTTCGCTTCTACGGCGCACCCGGCGGACAAGAATTTCACCATTACCGGGTGAGCGGAGGCGGCCACGACTGGTTCGGCGTGTGGGGCAACCAAGACATCCAAAGCACCGAATTGTTGTGGGACTTCTTCCAATCGCACTGCGCCGGCGAGTTCACCAACGTGAATGAAGCTTTGGCCACGGAGCCGGTGCTGGCTTATTGGAATGGAGATCACGTCGGATTGCTCGCCAATTCCTCCGTCACCGCGTGGGATGCTCAAGGCCGCAAGGTTTGGTACATCGAAAAGGAAACCAAGGAAATAGCTCCGTCCTGCGGATTCGGTAATTTTTTTTTGCAACGGAACATTTCGTGCACACATCTTGTTTGGGTTCCCAACCCTAACTATTTGCTATGCAACATTTTTATTCTCCTTTATGGGTTGCCTTGTTCGCTTTTGGATGAATAATCTCCACGCCAAATGCCTGGTTCACATTCATCCATTGAATGATTCCGCTCAATGCTTTGCAAAAGTCAAAAAAGTTGGTTGCTTCGCGACTCGATCGAAACTCAACCCTTATCTAAACAACGTGCTCATCGACATGAAAAACAATCTTTACTCTCTCCTGGCAGGCGCCCTCATCGGTTCCATGTTCTTCGCAACTGGCTGCCAAAATGCACCCGCTACAGAAGCCACCAACAATGACCCCGAAACAATGGGATATGTGGGAAATCGCCCGGGCGCATTCTCTGCTGGCGATGCAAGCGGCACAGAAGTATGGTTGAAATGGGGTGAGTACCTCAGTGAAGAAAACGTAGAAGGCCTCTTGTCGCTCGCGAGTGATTCCATTCTCATTGAAATCGGGGACGGAAACCAAATTTCAGGCAAGGCTGAGCTGGAGCAAAAATTGACAGCTTGGTTTGAAGGAACAGATGTTACGTTCAAACCCAATTGGGGAGCGCCTCTGCGCTTCATAGAATCTGATGGCTCAACCGACGGCGGACAATGGATCGTCAACGGGTATGACCTCATGTCCCTCACGGGAGATACCATGACAACGTGGAATCGCCACTCCAATGTCTTCGTGAATAATGGCAAGGTGGAGTACAATAAGATCTTTACCCACTCCAAAGAAGTCAGCGCAGCCCGAGCCCTGACCTTATCGGTGGACATGAACGCCTACGGTGAAGAGTACACTTCTGTCAATGTCTTTGGCGGATTCAACAACTGGTGCGCTGAGTGCGACCCCATGGCCGATGAAGAAGGCAATGGCATTTACACCGCCACCGTTCTCGTCCCAGACGGAGAAGTCGAATACAAATTCACAGTGAACGGAGACAACGGAAAACAAGAGGCATTGGAAGCGGGAGCTGCCTGCACCAAAACCACTGGAGAATACACCAACCGCGTGCTCAATGTTCAAGAAAGCACAACCGGAGCAACCGCTTGTTTCGGTGCTTGCGGCACCTGTGACTGACTTGACCTCCGAAACGGCTAGGGAAGACGAAACATAAGACCCAAAAAAGGCCGCTTGGAGCGGCCTTTTTCATTTTCATGCATTCGTTAGGAAAGCCAAGTATCAGCGCTCTTCATAAGATGAAATCGTGCTCATGATCACGCCATGGCTTTCTGCGTTGCTCACCATCTCCGGTGTTCCCTGCGCAGCGTTCCAAGCCTCCATGTCCATGATGTCAAATAGGATGTTCACATCCTGCGGACGCTTGGGGTCGGTCGATTGAAAGATGCGAGCGGTTACCCCCATTTCAGCAAAGTTCTTGACGTTCTCGCTTCCTTCAGCCCAAGCGGCTGCCCAGCGATCAAAGTCTTCGACTTCATGCAAGATCGAAAGCGTCGTGGTCTTTGGACTCGCAGCTGCAATTAGGCCTCCTGCGTCATAGTAGTTGCCTTCAGCGACCACTTTTCCATCCTTGAAATTCCAATAGTGGTAGGCCCGCAAATCGATGGCCACTCCAGTTGCACGTGCTGTGCCTTTCCAATTGATATATGCTCGCACACTTCCATCCGCTTCCAATGTGAGGGTGTCGACACCCGGTAACCAGACCGCGTCCGAACCGTCAATTCCATCAATGGCCTCGTGGTGCGAAGCATAAAGTACCGCGGCCTCGTCTCGGGTCATGCTGGCACTGCCGTAATTGGCATCCCATATCACGGCATCTTCATGGTGCAACGATGACCATGTATCGTAATCTGCGGTTGAATGCGCTGCCAAAACAGCCTGAGCGGTTGCCAAGTTCTTCTTGTAGTCGGCGTTGTTTGCATTTGAGGAACAACCCGCGAGAACGAAAAGAGGCAAAGAGAAAAGTAAGTACTTCATCATTATTTTTTGATTAATTCCGCGCAAGACACCTCAAGTGGATGAATCATCTCCGCTCATTCAGTCACCTCTGTGTACCGATAAATCAAAAAGAACATTGCAAGTCAAAAAACGAGCGAAAACGAGCGAAAACGAGCGAAAACCGGTGAAAAACGACATTTTTCACCATAAAATCACCCGAAATGAATAAAAACCGAACAGAACAAGGCCCACCCTTCTTACCTCGTCAATACATCAAATGCTTCTTCTGCTGGCTGCGCCATTCTGCCTGCGAGGCATAATCCACAAAAAAGATCTTGAGATCGGCCTGTGATGCATAGTCCACGAAGAAGACCTTCTTATCGGCTTGAGATGCATAATCGACCCAAAACCATTTGCCCTCATTTCCTTTCGCTTGCGAAGCGTAGTCGACCTTGAATACGCACAGATCTGCCTGTGAAGCGTAATCCACTACAAACAATTGAACGTCCGCTTGAGAAGCATAATCCACAGCAAACAGCTTCTGCGCATAGGCAGAGCAAGCAGAGACGATGACAAAGGAGAGAAGGAGAATAATTCGCATAGCGGGAAGGTAAGCATCTCCTCGCTTTATTGGGTTCGAAATCGTCCGGCCTGTCAAAGGGAAAATGCCTGAAATCGAATAAAATGACCATAAATCACTTAAAAACCTTCAAAAATTAATAAAAACGGCCCATTTAACCACCAAAATGACGAAAATGCGTTGACGGAGAACGTGCTTATTCGCACCCCGACCCAAACACGCCGAGTAAATTCAATAAATCCGTCACGGTAACCTGCCCATCGTTGTTGAGGTCACCCAAGCAGTCAGGTTCAGCCGTCCATTCGCAGCTCCCATCGTCCATGGTAGCAGCCGCATCGAAATTAGGGGCGAGCGGATAGGTGCAGCCCGGAATATCGTCTTCGTCGCAAATGCCGTTGTTGTTGGTGTCGCTCACACAATCCGTTCCGCCACCGCCGCCGCCTTCACAAGCATCGCAGCTGTTGAAGCACACGGTACCGATTTCTGCGTTGCCACTCGAAGGAACGACAAAATAACGGTTGGTGAATTCGCCGGTTGTCAGCGTGCATGCTGCGTCCGATGTGGGATCAAATACTTCACCGTGCGCCCAATTCCCATTCACGAATTTGTATTCGATGGGACCCGGCGCCAAATCCAGCGTAACGGTGTAGACTCCGTCGCCGTCGCTGTCAGCCATCGGGATGCACGTCCCGCACCATCCATCCAAGCTTCCGCCTGTGACAAATACCGTTCCCTGCAAGGTCTCTTGCGACATATCGACTTCGAAGACTACGCCCTCAACGTCATTGCCGCCGCCACCGCCTGTGTCCGTTCCGTCCAGTGCCTCTTCAATCCCGGGACGCGTCGCCAGCCAGTACAGCGTGTTGGTCTGCGTGTTGCCATCGTCATATCCCGTGAGAGTTTGGCATTCATTCCATGCCCCAGCCGGATCAATTACCGCATGCGCCATGTAGATGAAGCCCCTCCAACCTTGTCCGATACTGGGGTTGTCCAAGGCCGTTTCGAGCACCGGATATTCCTCATCAATCCACGCCGGCTCGAGCAAGTCTTCCGTAATGGGTGTGAAGGGCAACATTTGAATGCAATGAATGAACTCGGTATTCGCGCCGAAAAAGGTGCCGTAGTCCACCTTGGTACTCCACAGCACACCGACGACCTTATTGGATGCATACGGTTCGTCGTAAATGCCGTCGCCGGAATCCACCTGCCAATATTTCTGTGTCGATCGAATCTCCGTAGCCAGCATCAGCCGTCCCAGATCTCGAATGCGGGCATCTTCAATGGCCAAACCATATAGATAAAGGCTGTACCAAGCATTGACCGCTTCGGATGAGCTCTCTTGGTTCCGGCCATCGCCAAACTCATACAGGCCCGAAGCCCACGAATGCCCCACAAACCAATCTTTGTTGCGCAAGTACGTGTAGTGCGGATCAGATGGGGCTGGATTAGCGAGGTTGCGCACCAAATGCATGACCTCATCGCCCCACTCTGCCTGCCACGCTGGATCGCCCTTGGCCATCGCTGCAGCAGCGTACAGGAAATATCCGTAGTGAAAATGGTGATCGTTGTACAAGCCTTGACCGAAGCTTCCGCCCGATGAAGAAATTACACCGCCCCACGTCTCATCGTACCGCAACGGGTCGCTATTGGTCTCGTTTAACCAAGGATGCAGCGAAGCCGCCAAGGTGGACCGATAGCTCTGCGCCAACGCCGTCTCGTTGAGCTCATCGGCGATGACCGCCAAGCGCCCGACGGCCGCAAGTTGCTTGCCCCCGAAGTACGTGTCTCCGGCCGTGATGGGCCAGTTGACATCGGCCGCCAGCGCATCTCGCACGTCTTGTTCCAGCGAAGGAGCGATGCCCTCGGGTGATTCAAATCCAATGGTCGTCAACGGCTCGTACATGTGCCAGGTCGTTGCCGCAACCGGGTGCATATCGCCCTTGATGGTGGGGTACACAGCCGAGGCATTCACCGACTCTTCCAAAACAGGAACGTGATGAGGCAATGCGCACAGCAATGGAATTCCTGGGTCGCCTCCGGTCATGCTAACCACTTGCCAATCAAAAATCAATTCTCCCATGTCGCCGGTCGCAGAAGCCGAAACCACTGCCGCCGTTGGACACGCATCCGCATGCGCATCCAGCAACTCTTCGTTGGCCGCAGCTCCCGTTCCTTCCAAAATCGCAATGCGCATCGAACCCGTCATGGGGGTCGTTGCCGTGAGCGTGTTGTTCGCAATGATGAAAGTGGTCACTTCGGAGGTATACAGAATCCACGTTTGACCGTTATTCAATGCCAGTTCAAATCGGTCGCCTGTCATCGTCGCATTGACATTGGTTCCATTGACGCTCAGGAGCGCATGAATGGTGGAAAGTTGAGGAGTGAGGTTGCTGTAAACAGCCGTCAAATAAGGCATTCCTCTTACCACGGGCGAGAGCATGCTTCCTCCCCCAGCTGCAGTCCATTCTACGCGGACCGACAGGGGGTCATAGTCGATTACTTTGTGCGCGCTGAGGGACTCTTCGGCTCCTAAGGTCCAGTTGGACACAAACGATGAAATCACATACGTCGAACCGGTTGTTTTGCCCGGCATGCAGCCGCTCAAGCCGTTGGTCGAGCACTTGACGATGTAAGGCAGTGCATTCGCAATCCCGGTTCCCGCATTGAGCGTGAAATTCTGCCACCACACATTTGTAGGAAGCGGAGAATCCGTCGCGGCCCAGCGAGACGTAGGTGATTGGCTGTTTGCAATGGAGGCAAAAGGAGGAGCGTCCGTGCCCAAAGGCACATCATCGAGCAGAGATACGGGGCTTTGAGCACATGCGAAAGAACCCAAAATAAGGAACGCGCAAAGGGGGATGGTTCGAGTGAAAAGGTGAGCGATCATCCCGTTAAATTACGTGATTCACATCACGAACACAACTTTTCAGGTTGATGCCATCACCACTGCATCGGCACCTCCATCAAAAGGAAGCGCGCATTCTCACTCGCGGAGATGGCAATGGACTCCGTGTCCCAAACGCCCAAACCGTCGCGGCGATTTAGGGGTCGCCCATCAATTTTGATTGATCCTTCTAACACAAAAGCGTACACCCCCTGGCCTGCACTGTGCAAGCGATAGGATTCGGCATGACCTTGGTCCCACGAACCCAAATGAAACCACGCACTTTGGTGCATCTGGACGCCTTGCGCTCCATCGGGACTCACCACGGGAAGGAGGGTATTGCGCTCCGCGCTGCGGTCGAATGATTCTTGGTCGTAACGCGGCTGCAGGTCGCGCTCGTTCGGGTACACCCAGATTTGCAAAAAGCGCACGGCATCGGAGGCGCTCTGGTTTTTTTCGGAATGCATCACACCGGTTCCTGCCGACATGATCTGCACATCGCCGCTTCGGATGACCGCCTGATTTCCCATGTTGTCCTGGTGCTCCAAGTCGCCTTCAAGCGGAATGCTCACGATTTCCATGTTATCGTGCGGGTGAGTACCAAACCCGCCCCCTCCAGCGACGTAATCGTCGTTGAGCACGCGCAACGCACCAAAATGCATTCGCTCAGGGTTATGCCAATTCGCAAAGCTGAATGAATGATAGGTGTCCAGCCAGCCGTGGTTGGCGTGTCCCCGCGTGTCGGCAGGATGGTAAACGTATTGGGCCGAAACGGCCGTCGAATCAGAAGTAGAAGCCATAAGGTCAATCGAACTAAACGCCGAGCAAGCGATCCCAAAAAGAACCGCTGCACAGCTGAATGGAAAAAATTGATGTCTCACCTGAGCGCGTTATTGCCCCGCGTGCGATCCGTCGCAATACGGTGCGTTTTTGGTGAGCTTACACGTGCAGATCGCCGCCTTTCCCGTGGTTTGAGCTTTGAAAGCTCCCGGCGCGAAAGACGATCCTTGGTGCGCTCCGTTGCACCAAGGCTGGTTCGCGGATTGACCGCAACTGCACCAGAAATAGGTCTTCCCTTCTTCCAAGTCGACCAGGATGGGGGCTTTGCCCGCTGATTTTGGCTGTTCCATGACTTAGATTACAATACAACGACGTGGATATTCAAGATAAACTCGTCGCTGATCGCGTTATCCCCGAGGTTATCAAAGAAAGAATTGGATCCGTACCGAACGTCAAACTTGGAGCGGTCCAGCACGAGAATGGCGTCCAAGGCCTGTCCATCGCGCTGCACGTCAAAGGTGACCCGCTCAGTGATGCCTTTGATTGAAACATTGGCCTCAACGGTAGACGTTTCATTCTTAAAGGAAGACGCCTTGGCGATGACCAACTGAGCCTCTGGGAATTGTTCGACGGCAAAGAAATCGGGTGACTTCAAGTGGCCCATCAATTTGGCACCGTACTCTTCGCCCAAGTCCGTATTCGTCATCGAAGCCATGTCCATGGTGAATGTGCCCGAGAGAACACCGGTTTTGTTCATTTCGAGTTCGGCCGACTTGATTTTAATCTCACCTGCATGATCGCCTCCAATGACCTTCCCACCCTCCCACGTCACCGTGCTGAGTTTGAGGTCTACGTCGGTTGATTGTCCCGCAACCGGGTTACCGATCCACGCCGATGTGACGAGGGTTAAAAGTGCAATTGTCTTGTTCATCGTAAATAAATTATGCTTTTAGATTCCGTCAAATCTCTTGCATAAAATGCGGCAGAACATTCACCTAGATTCATTTCTCATGCCAAAGGTTCAAAGCTAACGGCCGACGCGCTGTCGGCGGAGCTTACTCAATGCTTGCGGGGTAACGCCTAAATATGAGGCGATCAGCTTTTGTGAGATGCGGCCGTGGAGTTTGGGGTAGGTCGCCAAGAAAAACTCATAGCGCTCCAACGCACTGGTGCTCATCATCATCAAAACCCGTCGCTGCAAAGCGCCCGCTCGGCGAAAAAGTCGACTCATTTCCCTAGCCTGTTCTTTCGACGTCGAGCCCTGTATGGATTGAATCTCCTGCAAGCTCAACAATATGACGGTGCTGTCTTCCAACGCTTCAATCGTCAATTTGGTAGCCGCTCCAAATCCTGCAGCTTCCAGGTCAGCCGTGACCCATCCTTCAGGAGCAAACATGAACGTATGCTCCTTGCCCAATTCATCTACAAAAAACGAACGAAGCAATCCATGCTCAACCTCAAAGGCATGGGTCGGGGAAGTTCCCTCTTGCTGCAGTACGGTTCCTTTTTTAATCTGTCGCTTCATTTCAGCTCAAAAATATGGGAGAACACCTCATTCTCTCCACAAAGGACTTCCTGATCCATTTCCTCGCATCCTCATTGGAAAAATCGCCCTAAACTCGTATCCTTGCTCCACTTAAAAACGAACCTCATGTCATTCAAATCAATTATCGGAATCGTTGTCGTTGGCTTATTTTTTGCCACAGGTTGCCAAGCACCATCAGAAGAGAATACGCTTGCAACGTCCAGTGGATTTTCTCCGGAGGGCGGACCCGTTTATCTCGGTTCTGAATCCTCTGTTGACCTCGTCAAGGCAATTGACAAGGCTTGGGCAGATATGGACATGGAACAACTTGCTACTTTTTTCAATGACACGGCCACATTTGACTGGTATGACGGGCTCCAGTACAAAGGGACCGATGCCTTCATCGAGCGCATCATGGCCGATACGCTGGACAACGAATGGGAATTCCGGTGGGCCTATTCAGTGGATGCCGACACGGAGAAAGCCGGGGACTGGGTGCAGGCTGGATTTGAAGTCGAAAGTTCGAAAGACAGCGTGCTTGTGGAGAAAGCTTGGTACCATGAATGGTACTACATCGAAGACAACCAGGTGCAGTATTGGTACAACACGAAGGCCGTTCGAGCGAATTGAGTCTTAGACCAATGCCAAGAGGGTAATCCAAAGGATCAACCCAAAACAAATGCTCAATCCGATCAAGCTGTACCAAAGCAGGCGCAAGCGTTCGGTTTCCAGCTTCTCAATTTGCTTTAATTCGATTCTCGCCTGATCTCGGAGCGACTCACGCAGGCTGATTCGCCGGGCATCGCGGGCTTTGCGCACGCATTCGTATACCGATGACTTACACGCATCAATGCGCTCCTGAATGGGGTCTTGATCAGAAAACAAGGCCCATTTCAAGGCCTCTAAGACATCCTGTATGCGCTGAAAAGCCGACATAATCCATTCAACGGATTCTGCGGCTCGAGGGTTACAATCGCCCAGAATGGATTACTTCACCTTGCTGAGGTGACGGGGCATCGTAAATCGACCGTTTGCGGTGATCGCCTCCACTTGTATCACATAGGAACCGGCTGCGCAATTGATGCGATCTAATTCCAATGCAATGTCGTGCGAACCCGGCCCAAATGAGCCCATCGATTTAGAAACTACTTGCACACCCGAAGCACTCCAAAGAGACCAACTAAGTTCAGCTGGTTGCAAAAGTTTGATGAGCAGGTTGGAATCCCATGCCGTTGGATTCGGATAGGGCTGACCGATTTCCATAACCGCCGCTGTTCGCATTTCCTCGTACCCCACACCAACGGTTCCCTCCCCTTCTACCGTAGCTTCAAACTCGCTCACGTATTCTTCGTTGACCGCATCCCATTCGAGCGAGGCCATCTGCAGTTGGTAGCCATCGGCGAAAACACCGTCTTGGCTTGGACTCAATGGGTCGGGACCTTCCGGATAAAGATCCGCATGATCAACGACTGCCTGGACTACCGCATCGTGCGGCCACGTCCATTGAGACACCGCACTATACTGGGTGCTGACATGCACTTGAAAATGGACATGTGTGACCCGTCCAGGATACCAGCCGGGAACGATGGTAATGAATTCGCACTCCCCATTTTGGTCGGTGATCTGATAACCTCGGCAATACGTCAACCCCTCCTCGCTGTTGTAGCCCGAATAATTACCATCGCGGTCGCAATGCCAGACGTTCACCCGCACATTGGGCATGGGCTCGCAATTCTCCAATCCGATGATCCGAACTTTTTGGCGCAGGCGCACCCCCACCCGGTCTTCACGGATGTCTTGTCGAAAATAGAATTCATTGGACGTGAGATCCAACGGGAATGGACCTGGTGTTTCACTGGGAATCAACACACAGTTCGTGTGCACTGTTGATCTCGATTTGGCTTGAGCTGCCCATGGCATCAAAGGAACCAGAGACAGTCCGCCTAAGGACTTCAAAAAATGCGATCGCTTCATAGCGCCAAGTTAGGAAGACTTCCGCCGAAACGGCAGCGTCATTTGGTAGCCCAAATCATCCCCTCGGTTCGCGTCCGTTACATCCAGACCGTAGCGTATGTCCTTCACTTCTCCGTCCACCATGGTTCCGAAAAGACGGTCCCAAATGCTGAGCATGTTGCCGTAGTTGCGATCGGTCCAGGGCGCCTCAAAATGGTGATGAAATTTGTGCATTCGCGGCGTCACAAACACCAGTCCAAGTGCGCGTTCAAGACCCCGTGGTAACGTCACATTTGCATGGGTCATGTACGTGAAAAACACCGTCAAAATCCGGTAAAAAACGTAAAACGCGACAGGCGCGCCTGTGACCACGACAGCCGCCACAGCAAACACTTCACGGACCACAAAATCAATCGGATGGTGCCGTGTTCCCGTCGTCACATCCACGTGCGTATCGCTGTGGTGCACCATGTGCAAGCGCCATAAAACCGGAACGTTGTGCAGACACCAATGCACCCCAAATTGAGCAATGAAGTCGAAAACGACCACGGCTACGAGAAGCTCCACCCATGTCGGTGCTGTCATCCAATGCAAAACTCCGAGTTGTACCTCCGTTCCCCAAGCAAACACGCCTACCGTGAGCAATCCAAACACCACATTGATCAACATCGTCGTAGATAGAAAGACCAAATTTGTCCGGGTGTGCTGCCAACTTCGAAAGCCGCCAGTGAACATCGGCCGGATGCCTTCAATGATGAAATTGAGGGACATGCAGGCCACAATCCAACTGAGTTTTTGCCACGAAGGCATGCCTTCAAAAAAAGCCAAAAATGCATGCATACCGTTGAGTCTGCGATTAATTCGTTTCCAAATTACAAGGAAATCACTAGATTTATGCTTGAATAGACTACCAAATCCTTGGAAAAAAAAATATCGGTTTTGAGGCTTTTCTTCATTTCTTCATTCATTTGCTCAATCGGATTCAGTTGGGGGCAATCTCCCACCACTCCCTGCGAGTGGTTTGATCACAACGGCGATGGGTTCATTGGAGCCAATACTTGGTTGTTCGTCTTAGGTCAATACGGCACCGCTGGCGAAATGGATGTCGACAGCTCAGGGGTGGTCGACATACGCGATGTGCTTCAATTCTTACCTTATTATGGTGAACAATGTTCGATTCTACCTGACTCCGAACTTCAATGGGCGGACACGACATCCGGACACATCGTCGATGTTTTGCTGGTTGAACATGCGGTTCATGATAGCATGCTTTTCGGTTTCTCAGGCCAATTACCGGCTGAATCGGTGACCTATTGGCTGTATGCACAGCTCAGTGAATCCACCGACGGAATCTTGGCCATGTACGGAGACGACGAGGCACCGTTGACGCTTGAAACCGACGGCGCGTTTTACGGCTTTGGCACAGAAACAGGGGAGGCACTTACCATTGATAACTATCAGCCCCTTTTCAATAGTTTTGCACCGGCCAATGAGTTCTTGACGTGGTTCACACTCGATGAAGAACCTGGTGACGATTGGAACGCGCCCTCAGCAGGCTTCATTCTAGGTACCACTTCAACCGTCGCTACCGACGGCATGTCAGAAGCTGGATTGATTCAAATAAGCGACTCCATTGGAGGTGGATCTTACTTCCAGGCAAATTGCTGTGAAGGAGGGAGCAGCCCAATCGGGTCGGACGGGCTCATTTTACTCGGCCAGTTCACGGTAACGGAAACATCCAATTTTAGCGGCACCATTAACCTTCTCGCTGAAACAGCCAATGGCACGAGCATCGAGTTCGCCCAAGGCATTTCGTTTTCATCGGATAACCTCGCGGTGTTGGGCTGCATGGATGATGAAGCCGTCAATTACGATGCGATGGCAACGCACGAGCCACTTGGCGCATGCTCGTATACTGGTGATTTCGATGGAGATGGAGAATTCACCGTCGAGGATTTTTTGCAGTTGCTGAGTACGTTCGGCTGCACGGAATGCCCCATGGGCGACCTCAACGAAGACGGCGTCGTCTCGGTTCAGGATATCCTCTTGTTCTTAACCTGGATTTGAGGTTCGGGCTCTTGGAGCCAACCGCATCAAAACACCCAACTCAACTGAAGCCGCACATTGCGGCTCGGCTCGGGAATGCCCAAGTTTTGGAGCATCGAAAGGGTCGGAATGAACTCCGTGTCGAGCAGATTTTGAACCGAAACATTCAAAGAGAGCACCTCGTTGAGGGTTGCTCCAGCGGCCAAATGCACCAGCGAAGCATCTCGGTTATGGTTCCAGACAGCTTGGGCGAAAATTCCATGGAGCGCTCCCCACTGCCCTTCCTTCCATCCAAGCACCGTTCGCATTGTGGCGGGCGGAATGAGCGGCAGTAAAACGTCGAGTCGATCTCGGGCATTCACCGCTGAAAAAGCATAGTCCATGTGCACGTGCTTCCAGTGAGGTGCCGCAAAATTTCCCGCAATTTCCACTCCACGGAACAGCGCATCCGTGGCCTCCCAAGCATAGACCTCCCATCCTTCGGTAGTGCTGCCTGTCGGAGCGATTTGCACATAATCATCGATGCTGTTTTGATACACCGATGCCTCAACGTTACCCCATGCATGTCGCCAATCTACGCGCGTCTCGATGTTCACGCTTTGCTCCTTTTTTAAGAAGGCATCCCCCTGTTCAAATCGAAATGCACAATGGTGGATGCCGTTGCTGTACAGTTCTGACAAACCCGGCACTCGTTCGCTGCGTGTGGCGTGCATCCGCAAAACCAATTGCGGCGACAGCTTCCAATGCGCCCCTGCCGAAACCGCACCCAAGTAATCCACCCGCGATTCGCTGGAGTCCACTCCGTCCAATGTGGTTCCTACAGCTGTCACACGCCGATCCAACCGCCCTGAAAACTGCACACCCACGTCCGAAACTTCTCGGTTCCAAACCGTAAAAACGCCGACCTCATCCGCTCCAGAATTGGGAATCAACGGTTCATGCACAAGGGCCACATCCCCGTCATTATCAAACCGGCTGTCCGTCGAGAACCCCTGCAAACCCAATGTCGTCGACCAGTCGCCCATTGTCTCGCGGTGCGCAGTCATGTCAAACCGCACCGTTCGCAAGCTGATATCCAGCGCCAATTCTTCTTCCGTGGATTCTCCTTGGGGTCCTGACCCAAACGGTGTTTCGAACTCTTTTCGATGATTGAGTTGATACGACACCCGAGGCTTCAGGTCCCAATTCTTCCATCGCCAGCGAACCGATGTCGTCATCAAGTGATCACCAGATTGTTGCCATCCAGCATGGCCGATCAAACCCGCCGAGTTGTATGCGCTAGAGTATGCTCCTTCAATCACCCCCCAAGGTCGGATGTAACCAAATGTGCCTTGACCAAAGAATTGCTGATATCCTGAGTTGAACACGCGCTGTCCTGAGGGAAGGCGGTAGTTGTCGTGCTGCTTATAGCCACCTCGAAAAGCATGAAAGGTCGATGTACTTCTTTTTTCCGTGGCGCCCGTGATCTGCCACCCGGAGGTTGCAGAGAAACCGCTCAAGCTGATTCGGCTTTCGCGCCCTTGCTCCTGCAAGGGCGCGTTGGGAATGAAATTGAGCACACCGCCGTACGCATCCGAACCGAAGGCCAAGGTTGCGGGACCACGAATCACTTCCACAGCCCGAACTCCTTCTTCGGGAAGGTAAATCCCATGGTATTCTCCCCACGCTTGGCTCTCGATGCGAGCTCCGTTGAAAAGGGTCGCTACGCGCATTCCTGATAAACCGCGAATCACCGGGCGCATCGTGCCACCCCCACTGGACACCATATTCACTCCGGGCAAGGCCGTCAAGGCCTCAATGCGCGAAGCCGCTGGGATTTGGTCCAGCTTTTGTACTTCAATTATCTCCGACGGAACCATGGCAGGACGGGCGACATCGCCCATGGAGGCTCGAATCTCCGCTTCTTCGATCAGCAGAATGCGTTCTTTTAGCGCACTGTAGACAGAATCCATCTTCGCCAAGCCAAAATTGGAGTCTTGAGCAATCGTGGGAAAGCACACGAAAAGAACTGCACCAAGAAGTACGGTCCGCGTCAAAAGTCCCTTTCTCACTGATTTCACGCGGCAAAATTACCGGTATATCCCGAAGGGAACGACGCAATTTTGTCAGGATTTCGTCAAGGTTTATGGCCGCTCAACCTGCCAGCAATCCACCACTACGTCGCCTTCGCCCAGCACCTCAATCCGATCGCACGCCTCCACCATTTGTTGACGTGATTCAGCCACGCTCTCACTGAGTTCAGCCCCTTCGAGCGCGGCACGCGAAGGCCATAGCGCGTGGGCCCAATACGTGCCATTTTGGCTTTTGTGCAAGCGAGATCCACCACTACCGCTTTCAGATTGAATCGCCTCCGTAACGGATTTCCATGCAGCTTCAAAGACCGCTTCCGATCCGGATTTTACGTCAAATACATAGAGCACGGCATACTGTTGAGCATTCATAGGTGTAGCATTCTTAGGTGTGGCATTTGACCTACAAAACTACCACCATATCTTCACCGCATGGCTCTCACCCCCACCACCTCCCTTCCGTTGGGCTTTCAAGCTCCAGCTTTTGAATTGCCCGATGCACGCTCCGGGAATATGATGAATAGCATTGACCTGATGGAGGGGGGCCCTACATTGATCGTATTTATGTGCAACCACTGCCCATTCGTCGTTCACATCCTAGACGAATTTGTCAATTTCGCTCGAGAATACACGGCCCAAGGCCTCAACATCGTTGCGATTTCCAGCAACGACGTCGTGAACTATCCCCAAGACGATGTTCCGCACATGAAGTCCCTCGCGGAAGAAAAGGACTTTTGCTTTCCTTATTTGTACGACGAATCTCAAGAAGTCGCCCGCGCTTATGACGCTGCATGCACCCCGGATTTTAGTGCATTCGATTCCAAAGGCGTTTGCGTATACCGGGGGCAATTCGACGCTGCTCGCCCGGGGAATGATTTGCCGGTGACGGGAAGCGATATGCGAAAAGTGTGCGATGCATTGCTCGCAGGACAGCCTGTTCCTGCGGAAGGACAAGTCCCTTCGATAGGCTGCAATGTGAAGTGGAAAGAATAACCTTGTCCCGTGCGCAGGTTTTTTCTGCCGTATTTTTCGAGCATGAAGTATGCATTGATCCTCTTCGCCTTCTGCGGAATGCTATTCACGGGTTGCAGCAATCCATTCGACGCTGATGCTGAGAAAAATTTCACTCAAACCTTTCAGGATGGATTCCTCAAGAGCTGCGGAACGCAGGCTCGGGTTGGCCTGAAAAAGGCAGAGGCCGACAGGTACTGTCAATGCGCCTTAGAACAAGTGATGTCGAATTGGGACAACGACGAAGAAGCTGGAGCGGCTCTCGATGGATTGCCCATGCTCGAGGTCCAGCGCCTGTTGGTTACTCCCTGCGCAACAAAATGAGCGGAGCATTTTAACAATTTCTTTTACCGCTCTGTGAACCTTTTGGTGGTTTGAGGTGTCTTCTTACTGCAAGAAAATGACTCCCATGGATCAAACCAGCCAGGTAGGACGTGTACTCATGTCCTTTTTATTCTCCTCGTTCTTCCTCTTTTCCACAGCTCAATACGGTGATTTCGGCTTGGAAATCCAACCGGCAGATAGCGCATCTGTGGATGACATTATTTATTACGGCGACTACATGGACATGTCCGGTGGTTATAACGTAGGAGACACGGTATCTAACTTTACCGCCTACGATTTCCACGGGAATCCTGTTGAACTTTATGATGAACTTGCAGGAATCAAACC
>Ga0209309_10002494_pt1 | contig 16700 bp, 30 predicted proteins | sample COGITO_mtgs_1204_2_FD_184807 | JGI IMG/M metagenome (GOLD analysis project Ga0209309, IMG submission 184807) | Pelagic marine microbial communities from North Sea - COGITO_mtgs_120412 (SPAdes) (version 2) | ecosystem: Environmental > Aquatic > Marine > Epipelagic ... | reverse complement strand
GTTTTTATTGCTACCTTTGCAGACCCTAAAAAATAGGGAAGGTAATTTTTAACAATAATTAGTGTAAAAGAAATTATGCCAACAATTTCACAATTAGTACGAAAAGGAAGAGCCAAAATAACCAAGAAGAGTAAATCGGCTGCTTTAGATTCGTGCCCTCAAAGAAGAGGTGTTTGTACGCGTGTTTATACCACTACTCCTAAGAAACCAAACTCTGCAATGAGAAAAGTTGCAAGGGTAAGGTTGACTAACGGTAAAGAGGTAAACGCATACATCCCTGGAGAAGGACACAATCTACAAGAGCACTCGATAGTATTGGTTAGAGGCGGAAGGGTAAAAGATTTGCCAGGAGTTAGGTATCACATTGTTCGTGGTGCTTTGGATACTGCAGGTGTTGCAGGAAGAACTCAACGTAGATCAAAATACGGAGCAAAACGCCCTAAGAAGTAATTAAAAACTTTTAATGTAAAGACATGAGAAAAAGACAGGCAAAAAAACGGCCTCTTTTACCAGATCCAAAATTTAATGATCAGTTAGTAACACGTTTTGTTAACATGATGATGTGGGATGGTAAGAAATCGGTTTCCTTTAAAGTATTCTATGATGCTATTGCAATTGTAGATGAGAAAAAACAAGATGAAGAGAAAACCGCTCTAGAAATTTGGAAAGATGCTCTTTCTAATGTTATGCCGCACGTGGAAGTAAGAAGCCGTCGTGTAGGTGGTGCAACTTTTCAAATCCCGATGCAAATTAGACCAGATCGTAAAGTTTCAACTGCAATGAAGTGGTTGATTTCTTATTCTAGAAAACGTAACGAAAAATCAATGGCACAGAGATTAGCCGGAGAAATTATTGCAGCGTCTAAAGAAGAAGGTGCTGCCGTTAAAAAACGTGTAGACACTCATAAAATGGCTGAAGCTAACAAAGCATTCTCTCACTTTAGATTCTAAAAAAATGGCACAAAGAGATTTAAAATTCACAAGAAATATAGGTATTGCTGCGCATATTGATGCTGGTAAAACCACTACAACAGAGCGTGTATTGTTCTATACAGGAGTTAGTCACAAGATTGGAGAAGTTCATGATGGTGCTGCTACAATGGACTGGATGGAGCAAGAGCAAGAAAGAGGTATTACAATTACTTCTGCTGCTACGCACTGTAAGTGGATGTATCGCGATCAGGAATACACTGTAAATATTATTGATACCCCAGGTCACGTTGACTTTACCGTAGAGGTGGAGCGTTCATTACGTGTGCTTGATGGTATGGTTGCTCTATTTAGTGCAGTTGATGGTGTTGAGCCTCAATCTGAAACTGTATGGAGACAAGCAGATAAATATAGAGTACCACGTTTAGGATTTGTAAACAAAATGGACCGTCAGGGATCTGACTTCTTTAATGTTTGTAATCAAGTAAGAGAGATGCTAGGTGGGAACCCAGTGCCTCTTCAAATTCCTATTGGTGAAGAGAACGATTTTAAAGGTGTTGTAGATTTAATATCTAAAACAGCCCTTGTTTGGAATGAAGAGGATTTCGGAATGACCTATGAAACCATAGATATTCCTGAAGAATTGATGGATGACGTTAACAAGTATAGAACTTTATTGGTTGAAGCAGTTGCTGAATACGATGAGGCTTTAATGGAGAAATTCTTTGAAGACGAAGCTTCTATTACTGAAGATGAGATTATTGCTGCTCTTAGAGCTGCAACTATCGATATGTCTATTATTCCAATGATGTGTGGTTCTGCCTTTAAAAATAAAGGTGTTCAAATGATGTTGGATGCGGTAATGCGTTATTTACCATCTCCTGTAGATATTGATGCTATTATTGGTGTTAATCCAGAAACAGAAGAAGAAGAGTCTCGTAAGCCACATGTGGATTCACCATTTGCAGCTTTAGCTTTTAAAATTGCTACAGATCCTTTTGTAGGGCGTTTAGCTTTCTTTAGAGTTTACTCTGGAGCTTTAGATGCAGGTTCTTATGTATTGAATAATCGTTCTGGTAAGAAAGAACGTATTTCTCGTATCTACCAAATGCATGCTAACAAGCAAGAGCCTATTGACAGAATTGAAGCTGGAGATATTGGTGCTGCCGTTGGTTTTAAAGATATTAAAACTGGAGATTCTCTTACAGATGAGAAACATCCAATTACTTTAGAGTCTATGTCTTTCCCTAACCCGGTAATTGGTATAGCTGTAGAGCCAAAGACCAAAGCCGATGTTGATAAGATGGGTATGGCTTTAGCTAAATTAGCTGAAGAAGATCCAACTTTCCAGGTTAAGACTGACGAAGCTTCTGGACAAACTATTATTTCAGGAATGGGTGAATTACACCTTGAGATTCTTGTAGATCGTTTGAAAAGAGAATTTAAAGTAGAGGTTAACGAAGGTCAACCTCAGGTTGAATATAAAGAAACCATTACAAGAACTGCAGATCATAGAGAAGTTTACAAAAAACAATCTGGTGGTCGTGGTAAATTTGGTGACATTGTTTTTGAAATGTCTCCAGCAGATGAAGACTTTAAAGGTCCAGGTCTACAATTTATCGATTCTGTAAAAGGTGGACGTATCCCTAAAGAGTTTATTCCATCTGTGGAAAAAGGATTTAGAGAAGCTATGAAAACGGGTCCTTTAGCAGGATTTAAAATGGATTCGCTTAAAGTTGAATTGAAAGATGGATCTTTCCACCCGGTGGATTCTGATCAACTTTCTTTCGAATTGGCTGCTAAATTAGGATATAAAGTTGCTGCTAAAAAAGCCGGAGCTGTTATTCTTGAGCCAATCATGAAAGTAGAAGTTGTAACTCCAGAAGAAAACATGGGTGATATAGTTGGTGACTTGAACAGAAGAAGAGGTCAAGTAAACGATATGTCAGACAGATCTGGTGCAAAAGTTATTAAAGCGGAAGTGCCACTTTCAGAAATGTTCGGTTATGTTACTACATTAAGAACATTATCTTCAGGTAGAGCAACCTCTACAATGGAATTTTCTCATTATGCTGAAACTCCTTCCAACGTTTCGGAAAGTGTTATAAAAGCAGCTAAGGGTACATCAAACGAATAATATTAGGGATATGAGTCAGAAAATCAGAATAAAACTAAAATCCTACGATCATAACTTGGTAGATAAGTCTGCAGAGAAGATCGTAAAAACCGTAAAAACTACGGGTGCTGTAGTAACGGGACCAATCCCATTACCAACTCACAAAAAAATCTTTACCGTATTGCGTTCTCCTCACGTTAACAAAAAAGCGAGAGAACAATTTCAATTAAGTTCTTACAAAAGATTGTTGGACATCTATAGTTCATCATCTAAAACTATCGATGCTTTAATGAAATTGGAATTACCAAGCGGAGTAGAAGTAGAGATAAAAGTGTGATAAATGTTTTATCTAAAACTCTTAAAGAGTGGAAGATAAAAGATTTAAGCATGAAAGTTTAGACTTTCAATACTTGTCCGGCGCGTTTCGCAAAGGAAAAACGGAGAAAAATACATTCAGGATTGGAGTATTTTCAATCCTGAATATTTTTAAATAAATAATTTAATTAATAATTATGTCTGGGTTAATAGGAAAAAAAATAGGCATGACCAGCATTTTTGACGAGAACGGAAAGAATATTCCTTGTACCGTTATTCAAGCTGGACCATGTGTTATCACCCAAGTCAGAACCAATGAGGTTGACGGGTACGAAGCACTTCAACTTGGTTTCGATGACAAAAAGACTGCTAATAAAGCTGCCACTGGGCATGCTAAAAAAGCCGGTTCTGCAGCAATGCGTAAAGTCGTTGAATTCCAAGGATTTGAAGGAGAATACAAATTAGGAGACTCTATTACTGTTGATCAATTCGTTGAAGGCGAATTTGTTGACGTTGCTGGTATCAGTAAAGGTAAAGGTTTTCAAGGTGTAGTAAAAAGACACGGTTTTGGTGGTGTAGGTCAAGCTACTCACGGACAACACAACCGTTTAAGAGCTCCAGGTTCTATTGGTGCAGCGTCATATCCTGCAAGAGTATTTAAGGGTATGCGTATGGCCGGCCGTATGGGAGGTGAAAAAGTGAAAGTAGAAAACTTAAGAGTTTTAAAAGTAGTTTCAGATAAGAACTTACTTGTGGTAAAAGGATGTGTTCCTGGTCATAAAAACTCATATGTAATCATTCAGAAGTAATGGAAGTAGCAGTTTTAGATATTAAAGGAAAAGAAACAGGTAGAAAGGTTAGTCTTTCTGACGCTGTTTTTGCAATAGAGCCTAATAATCACGCAGTTTATCTTGATGTTAAGCAATACCTTGCCAATCAACGTCAAGGTACGCACAAAGCTAAAGAGCGTGCGGAGATTACAGGAAGTACTCGTAAGATTAAGAAACAAAAAGGTACAGGTACCGCTCGTGCGGGAAGTATCAAATCTCCAGTTTTTAGAGGTGGAGGTAGAGTTTTTGGACCACGTCCAAGAAACTACGGGTTTAAATTGAACAAAAACCTTAAAAGATTAGCAAGAAAATCTGCTCTTTCTTTAAAGGCAAATGATAAGAATATTATCATAGTAGAAGATTTTCAATTTGATAGTCCAAAAACCAAAAACTTCATTGATGTTTTAAAAGGTTTAGGGATAGATAAGAAAAAATCTCTTATAGTGTTGGGTGACACGAATAAAAATGTATATTTGTCGTCACGCAATTTAAAAGGCTCTGAAGTTGTAAGTAGCTCAGAATTAAGCACTTACAAAATATTAAACGCAAACAGTCTTGTGTTTATGGAGGGGTCTTTAGAAGGAATTGAGTCGAATTTAAGTAAATAAATGCTATGAGTATCTTAATAAAACCTATTATTACAGAAAAAGCAACTGCAGATAGTGAGTTAATTAACCGCTATTCTTTTGTTGTTAATAATAAGGCGAATAAGATTGAAATCAAGAACGCAGTGGAGTCTGCTTATGGTGTTTCAGTTACTAAAGTTCGCACAATTAATGTCCGTCCAGATCGTAAATCCCGTTTTACAAAAACAGGAGTGATCACTGGTAAAACGAGTGCTTATAAAAAAGCATATGTACAGGTGGCGGAAGGTGAAACTATTGATTTATACAGTAATCTTTAAGATTAAACAATGTCAGTTAGAAAATTAAAACCAATCACCCCTGGTCAGCGTTTTAGAGTAGTTAATGGTTTTGACGCCATTACTACTGATAAGCCGGAGAAGAGTTTATTAGCTCCGATTAAAAAGTCAGGTGGTAGAAACAGTCAAGGAAAAATGACCATGCGCTATAAAGGTGGTGGTCATAAAAAACGTTACAGAGTTATAGATTTTAAACGCGACAAGCATGGTATTCCTGCTACAGTTGCTACTATAGAATATGACCCTAACAGAACAGCTTTTATCGCTCTTTTGAATTATCAAGATGGTGAAAAAAGATATGTTGTAGCTCAAAATGGACTGCAAGTAGGTCAGAACATAGTTTCTGATGCTGAATATGCAGCTCCTGAAATTGGAAATGCAATGCCATTGAGCAGCATTCCATTGGGTACTATTATTTCTTGTATAGAATTACGTCCTGGGCAAGGAGCTGTAATGGCTCGTAGTGCTGGAGCTTTTGCTCAATTAGTAGCAAAAGAAGGAAAGTATGCAACAATCAAACTTCCTTCTGGGGAGATCAGAAGAATTCTTGTGACTTGTGTTGCAACTATCGGAGCTATTTCAAATAGTGATCACCAACTTATCGTTTCTGGTAAGGCTGGTAGAAGTAGATGGTTGGGAAGAAGACCAAGAACAAGACCGGTTGCGATGAACCCTGTAGATCACCCAATGGGTGGTGGTGAAGGTCGTGCATCTGGAGGTCACCCACGTTCTAGAAAAGGTTTACCTGCAAAAGGATTCAGAACCAGATCTAAAACAAAAGCGAGTAATAAATATATTGTAGAACGTAGAAAGAAATAATAAGATATGGCACGTTCATTAAAAAAGGGACCTTACGTTCACTATAAGTTAGATAAAAAGATTTCTCAAAACGTAGAATCTGGTAAAAAAGCAGTTATCAAGACATGGTCTAGAGCTTCTATGATTACACCAGATTTCGTTGGGCAAACCATCGCGGTTCATAACGGAAAACAATTTGTTCCTGTTTATGTTACTGAAAACATGGTAGGTCATAAATTAGGAGAGTTCTCACCAACAAGATCTTTTAGAGGTCACGTAGGTGCGAAAAACAAAGGTAAAAGATAATTGAAGCTATGGGAGTTCGTAAAAGAGAAAAAGCAGAGCAAACAAAAGAAGCTAAAAAGCAGATAGCATTTGCAAAACTGAATAACTGCCCTAGTTCGCCAAGAAAAATGCGACTAGTTGCAGATTTAGTTCGTGGTGAGCAAGTAGAGAGAGCACTTCATATTTTAAAATTTAGCTCTAAGGATGCATCTCGCAAATTAGAAAAGTTATTGCTTTCTGCGATTGCTAACTGGCAAGCTAAAAATGAAGATGCAAGTATCGAAGATGCTGAATTATTCGTAAAAGAAATACGCGTAGACGGTGGAAGTATGTTGAAGAGACTTCGTCCAGCTCCACAAGGTCGCGCTCACAGAATTAGAAAACGTTCCAACCACGTTACATTAGTGCTTGGAGACAACAATAATACACAAAGCTAAGAGTATGGGACAGAAAACAAATCCAATCGGGAATCGCCTTGGTATCATTAGAGGATGGGAATCCAACTGGTACGGAGGAAATGACTACGGCGATAAATTAGCCGAAGACGATAAGATTAGAAAATACATCCATGCTCGTTTATCAAAAGCGAGTGTATCTAGAGTAATCATTGAGCGTACTCTAAAACTTGTAACCGTTACTATCACTACTGCTAGACCTGGTATCATTATCGGTAAAGGTGGGCAAGAGGTAGACAAGTTGAAAGAAGAGCTTAAGAAGATTACTGACAAGGAAGTTCAAATAAACATCTTTGAAATTAAAAGACCGGAATTGGATGCTCACTTAGTAGCTTCTAGTGTTGCAAGACAAATAGAGAATCGTATCTCTTACCGTCGTGCAATCAAGATGGCTATTGCAGCAGCAATGAGAATGAACGCCGAAGGTATCAAAATTCAAATCTCTGGTAGATTGAATGGTGCTGAGATGGCTCGTTCTGAAGGTTACAAAGATGGAAGAATTCCATTGTCAACTTTTAGAGCCGACATTGACTATGCTTTAGTTGAGGCGCACACTACTTATGGTAGATTGGGTGTTAAAGTGTGGATCATGAAAGGTGAGGTTTACGGTAAGAGAGAACTTTCACCGCTAGTTGGAATGTCCAAAAAGCAAGGTGGAAAAACCGGAGGAGCCGCACGAGGTGGTAACAACAAATCACGTCGTAGAAAGTAATTTTTTAAAGTAAAGAAAAATGTTACAGCCTAAAAGAACAAAATATCGCAAAATGCAAAAGGGCCGTATGAAAGGTGTTTCTCAAAGAGGGCACAGACTTTCAAACGGTACATTTGGGATTAAGTCATTAGACTCAAATTTCCTTACTGCACGTCAAATTGAAGCAGCGCGTATTGCCGCGACTCGTTATATGAAAAGAGAAGGTTCATTATGGATAAAAATATTTCCAGATAAGCCTATTACAAAGAAACCTCTTGAAGTACGTATGGGTAAAGGTAAAGGTGCCGTTGAATATTGGGCAGCAGTTGTAAAACCAGGAAGAATCCTTTTCGAAATAGGAGGGGTACCATATGATGTTGCAAAAGAGGCGTTACGCCTTGCAGCTCAAAAACTTCCGGTTAAAACTAAGTTTATTGTAGCTAGAGATTTCGAAGCTTAATTAAGACACGTTATGAAACAATCAGAAGTAAGAGAATTATCTGTAGCTGAATTACAAGAAGAACTTGGTAATACAAGAAAAGCATATGCAGATTTAAAAATGGCTCACGCAGTATCGCCATTAGAGAACCCAATACAGTTACGTACTGTAAGAAGATCTATAGCGAGATTAGCTACGGAGTTAACTAAAAGAGAACAACAATAAGTGTTATTCTGCTGAAAGATGGAAAAAAGAAATTTAAGAAAAGAACGTATAGGTGTAGTTACCAGTAATAAAATGCAGAAATCCATAGTGGTTGCTGAAGTTAAAAAGGTAAAACACCCTATGTATGGAAAGTTCGTTTTGAAAACGAAGAAATACGTAGCGCACGACGAGACAAATGACTGCAACATTGGAGATACAGTAAAAATAATGGAGACACGTCCATTGAGTAAATCTAAATGTTGGAGATTAGTAGAAATTATAGAAAGAGCTAAATAAGATGGTACAACAAGAGTCTAGATTAAAAGTAGCAGACAATACCGGGGCAAAAGAAGTTTTGACCATTCGTGTATTAGGGGGTACAAAAAGAAGATACGCTTCTGTTGGAGACAAAATAGTTGTCAGTGTAAAAGAAGCTACACCTAATGGAAACATTAAAAAAGGTGCAGTTTCTACGGCAGTTGTTGTTCGTACCAAAAAAGAAGTGCGTAGACCAGATGGATCATATATCCGTTTTGATGACAACGCATGTGTTCTTTTGAATCCGGCTGGAGAAATGCGCGGTACTCGTGTATTTGGACCAGTAGCCAGAGAACTTCGTGATAAACAATTCATGAAGATTGTATCATTAGCACCAGAAGTGCTTTAATACATAGATATGATGACAAAGCTTAAAATAAAATCTGGAGATACTGTAAGAGTGAACGCTGGAGACCATAAAGGTCAAGAGGGGAAAGTTCAGAAAGTTCTTCGTGAGAAAAATAAAGCAATTGTGGAAGGTGTAAATATGGTTTCTAAACATGAGAAGCCAAGCGCATCTAACCCACAGGGAGGAATAGTAAAAAAGGAAGCACCAGTTCATATTTCTAATTTATCTATTGTAGATAAAAAAGGAGACACTTCACGTGTTGGATATAGAACGGAAGATGGTAAGAAGGTGAGATTTTCCAAAAAATCTAATGAAGTAATTTAGTTATGGCATACGTACCAAGACTTAAACAAGAGTATAGAGATAAAGTTATCTCTTCTCTTACAGAAGAATTCAGTTACTCTAACGTAATGCAGGTTCCAAGACTACAAAAAATAGTTTTGAGCCGTGGAGTTGGAGCAGCTGTAGCAGACAAAAAATTGATCGATCATGCAGTAGATGAATTAACTGCGATCACAGGTCAAAAAGCCGTATCTACAATTTCTAAAAAGGATGTTGCTTCTTTTAAATTACGTAAAGGGATGCCAATTGGCGCAAAAGTAACTTTACGTGGAGACAGAATGTATGAATTCCTAGACCGTTTAATCACTTCAGCGTTACCTCGTGTACGTGACTTTAGTGGTATTAAAGCTACAGGTTTTGATGGTAGAGGAAATTATAACTTAGGTGTTACTGAACAAATTATATTTCCTGAGATCGATATCGATAAGGTAAATAGAATTAACGGGATGGATATTACCTTTGTAACTTCTGCTCCTACAGATAAGGAAGCAAAATCGTTGTTAACTGAACTAGGATTACCTTTTAAAAAGAATTAATTATGGCTAAAGAATCAATGAAAGCCCGTGAGGTGAAGAGACAAGAAACGGTAAAGAAATATGCTGAGAAACGCGAAGCTTTAAAAGCAGCTGGTGATTTTGAAGGATTACAGAAATTACCAAAAAATGCCTCTCCAGTTCGTTTGCACAACCGTTGTAAATTAACCGGAAGACCTAAAGGGTATATGAGACAATTTGGTCTTTCTCGTGTTATGTTTAGAGAAATGGCTAACCAAGGATTAATTCCAGGAGTTAGAAAAGCTAGTTGGTAAAATTATAAATAGGTTTTAGGTTCGTCCCGGTAAAGGCTGGGTTCGAAAACCATCACCGCAAATCAAGTATATGACTACAGATCCTATTGCAGATTATTTAACAAGAATTAGAAATGCCGTTGCTGCCAACCATCGTGTTGTTGAGATACCGGCCTCTAATCTTAAAAAGGAGATCACTAAAATATTATTCGATCAAGGATATATTCTTAGTTACAAATTTGAAGATAATTCCACACAAGGAATTATTAAAATTGCTCTTAAGTACGATAAGTTGACTAAAGAGCCAGTAATAAAAGAAATTCAACGAATAAGTAAACCCGGTTTGCGTAAGTATGCTGGAGCTAACGAGCTACCTAGAATTTTAAACGGACTTGGTGTTGCTATTGTTTCTACTTCTCACGGGGTGATGACAGGAAAGCAAGCCAAAGCTGAAAAAGTTGGTGGTGAAGTGTTATGTTACGTTTACTAATACTTAAAGACTTAAGAAATGTCAAGAATAGGTAAAAGCCCAATCACAATTCCAGATGGCGTTACAGTAGACGTAAAAGACGGAATAGTGACGGTTAAAGGAAAGTTAGGAGAATTAAAGCAAGAGTTTAGCGACATCGAGATCAAAATCGAAGATGGAGTTATTACTTTCGAGCGTTTCTCTGAGAAAAAAGACCAGAAATCAAAACACGGATTATACCGTGCGTTGGTTAACAATATGATTGAAGGAGTATCCAAAGGTTTTACCAAACAATTGGAATTGGTAGGTGTAGGTTATCGTGCATCAAACCAAGGACAAAAATTGGAATTAGCAATTGGATTTTCTCACAACATTGTATTTGAATTGGCACCAGAGGTTATCGTTGAAACAGTTTCAGATAAAGGTAAAAACCCTATCGTGAAATTAACTTCACATGATAAACAATTGGTAGGCCAGATAGCATCTAAAATTCGTTCCTTCAGAGCTCCAGAGCCTTACAAAGGAAAAGGAATTAAGTTTGTAGGAGAACAATTAAGAAGAAAAGCAGGTAAATCAGCTTAATAAGAGTTTAGATATGGCATTTTCAAAACAAGATAGAAGAAATAAGATTAAGAAGAGGATTCGTAAGGACATTACGGGTACCCAAAGCCGTCCAAGATTGGCAGTATTTAGAAGTAATAAAGAAATTTATGCTCAAATAGTTGACGATGTTGAAGGAAAAACTTTGGTTGCAGCTTCTTCTAGAGATAAAGACGTATCATCAGCAGAGGGTAACAAAATCGATAAGGCAACTTTAGTTGGAAAAAGCCTTGCTGAAAGAGCGCTAAAAGCCGGAATAGAAACTATTTCTTTTGATAGAGGTGGTTATTTATATCACGGAAGAGTTAAATCATTGGCAGATGGTGCCCGTGAAGGCGGACTTAAATTCTAAATAAGATATGTATCAAGATTATAAAAATGTAGAACTTGTAAAACCAGCCGGTCTTGAATTAAAAGATCGTTTGGTGGGTGTACAACGTGTTACAAAAGTTACTAAAGGTGGTAGAGCATTTGGTTTTTCTGCTATTGTAGTAGTAGGTGATGAAAACGGTGTTGTTGGTCAAGGTTTAGGTAAATCTAAAGAGGTTGCCGATGCTATTGCCAAAGCTGTTGAAGACGCTAAGAAAAACTTGGTGAGAATTCCTTTAAATAAAGGAACTATACCTCATGAGCAAAAAGGGAAATATGGTGGAGCAAGAATATTGCTTATCCCAGCTGCAACCGGTACAGGAGTTATTGCAGGTGGTGCTATTCGTGCCGTATTAGAATCTGTAGGAGTGCATGATGTACTTTCTAAGAATCAAGGTTCTTCTAACCCTCATAACGTGGTTAAAGCTACTTTCGATGCATTACTGCAATTAAGAAGTGCTCAAACTGTAGCTAAGCAACGTGGAGTTACATTAGATAAAGTATTTAAAGGTTAATTCAAGGATAAAATGGGAAAGATAAAAGTAACACAGGTTAAAAGTGCGATCAAACGTACAGCAAACCAAAAACGTACTTTGGAAGCACTTGGTCTTAGAAAACTAAACCAAACTGTAGAGCACGAAAACACGCCAAATATCCTTGGTATGGTAAATAAAGTTTCACACTTAGTTTCTTTTGAAGAAACAAAATAATAAATCACATGGATTTAAGTAACTTAAAACCTGCAGAAGGTTCAGTTCAAAGTAACAGTAAGCGTGTAGGACGTGGAGAAGGATCCGGTAAAGGTGGTACTGCCACTCGTGGTCATAAAGGTGCAAAATCTCGCTCTGGTTACTCTAAAAAGATTGGTTTTGAAGGTGGGCAAATGCCACTTCAAAGACGAGTGCCAAAGTTTGGTTTTACAAACAGAAACCGTAAAGTATATCAGGGGATCAATTTAGATACCCTACAGACACTTGTAGATAATGGAAATGTAAAAGATTCTGTTGATATGGATGTGTTGGTAGAAAATGGTCTGGTAAGAAAAAACGAGCAAGTAAAGATATTAGGTAGAGGAGAGTTAAAGGCAAAGTTGAAAATATCTGTTCATAAATTTACTGCCTCAGCAAAGGAAGCTATCGAAGCTGCCGGAGGTGAAGTAGTTACTTTATAATAGATAAACTATGAAATTTATCAATACTATTAAGAATATCTGGAAAATTGAAGAGCTAAAAAATAGAATTTTAGTTACACTTGGTCTATTGTTGGTTTACAGATTTGGAGCTCAGGTTGTTTTACCTGGAATAGATGCTGCACAGCTATCTAATCTTGCAAGTCAGACAGACAGTGGACTTTTAGGTCTTCTTAATGCCTTTACAGGAGGTGCATTTTCTAATGCCTCTGTTTTTGCGTTGGGAATCATGCCTTATATTTCTGCTTCTATTGTTGTTCAGTTAATGGGAATCGCGGTTCCTTATTTGCAAAAACTACAAAAAGAAGGAGAAAGTGGAAGAAGAAGAATCAATCAAATTACAAGATGGTTAACCATTGCTATTACCTTAGTACAAGGTCCAGGTTATATTTATAACTTGTTTGCAACGTTACCGCAAAGTGCATTCTTATTAGGAGATAATCTTACGTTTATCGTTTCTTCTGTTATTATATTAACTACAGGTACCATTTTCGCAATGTGGCTTGGAGAGCGTATTACAGATAAAGGAATTGGTAACGGAATATCATTATTAATTATGGTTGGTATTATTGCACGTTTGCCATTGGCTTTCGTTCAAGAATTCGCTTCTCGCGTATTCGAATCTAACGGTGGGTTGATAATGATCTTAATAGAATTGGTAATTTGGTTTGCTATTATTCTTGGATCTATCATGCTAGTAATGGCAGTAAGACAAATTCCAGTTCAATATGCTAGAAGAAGTGCTTCTGGTGGATATGAAAAGAATGTGTTTGGTTCAAGACAGTATATTCCTCTTAAATTAAACGCTTCGGGAGTAATGCCAATCATCTTTGCTCAGGCAATTATGTTTATTCCAGCTGCGGTTGCAGGATTATCTGATGGGGAGACCTCTCAGGGAATTGCAGCAGCATTTAGTAATATATTCGGTTTCTGGTATAACCTTGTATTTGCATTGTTAATCATTGTATTTACATACTTCTACACGGCTATTACAGTACCAACAAATAAAATGGCAGATGATCTTAAGAGAAGTGGTGGTTTTATTCCCGGGATTCGTCCAGGTGGAGAAACAGCAGAATTTCTTGATAGAATCATGTCACAAATTACCCTTCCAGGTTCAGTTTTCCTAGCATTGATAGCAGTGTTCCCTGCAATCGTAATGCAACTGTTGGGTGTGCAACAAAGTTGGGCATTGTTCTTTGGAGGTACTTCACTATTAATTTTGGTGGGGGTTGCGATTGATACTATGCAACAGGTAAATTCGTATTTGCTAAACAGGCATTATGATGGCTTGATGAAAACAGGTAAAAATAGAAAAGCAGTAGCGTAACTATGGCAAAACAATCAGCAATAGAACAAGACGGAACTATTATCGAAGCATTGTCTAATGCAATGTTTCGAGTAGAACTTGAAAATGGTCACGTAGTGACAGCTCATATCTCTGGAAAGATGCGTATGCATTACATTAAATTGTTACCAGGAGATAAAGTAAAATTGGAAATGAGCCCTTATGATTTATCAAAGGCTCGAATAACATACAGATACTAAAAACAAATTCATCTAATTGCAAAATTTTTAATACTTTTGCAGTCTGAAAAAATTTGTGTTAGTAAAACGCTTAATCGCAATTTCAGTAATTGTAATTAGGAAATACATAAACCTATAGAGATGAAAGTTAGAGCATCAGTTAAAAAAAGGAGTGCCGAGTGCAAGATTGTGCGTAGAAAAGGCAGACTTTACGTTATTAACAAAAAGAATCCTAGATTTAAACAAAGACAAGGCTAATTATGGCAAGAATTGCAGGGGTTGATATACCAAAACAAAAGCGAGGAGTTATAGCGTTAACCTATATCTTCGGAATTGGCAAAAGCAGGGCTCAAGAGATCCTGAAAGAAGCCAAGGTAGATGAGAGTACCAAAGTATCAGATTGGTCCGATGATGAAATCGGAAGAATACGTGATGCTGTGGGCGCTTATAAAATTGAAGGTGAATTGCGTTCAGAAGTGCAAATGAGCATTAAACGTCTTATGGATATAGGATGTTACCGTGGTGTACGTCACAGATCAGGACTTCCATTAAGAGGTCAACGCACAAAGAACAATTCCCGTACCAGAAAAGGTAGAAGAAAAACAGTTGCTAATAAGAAGAAAGCAACTAAATAATAAGTAAGATGGCAAAAACTCAAAAAGCAGCTCAAAAGAAACGTAAGGTAATCGTTGAGTCTAATGGAGAAGCGCATGTTACTGCTTCTTTTAACAACATCATTATATCTTTAACCAACAAGAAAGGAGATTTAATCTCTTGGTCTTCTGCCGGTAAAATGGGCTTTAGAGGATCTAAGAAAAACACTCCTTACGCTGCTCAATTAGCTGCAGAAGATGCTTCTAAAGTAGCACATGAAGCTGGTTTGCGTAAAGTAAAGGTATTTGTTAAAGGACCAGGAAATGGTAGAGAATCTGCAATCCGTTCTATTCACAATGCAGGAATTGAAGTAACTGAGATCATCGATGTTACTCCATTACCACATAACGGATGTAGACCTCCAAAAAGACGTAGAGTATAATTTATTAAGTATAAACAAAAAAAGCACTATAGATTATCGAAGGACAGTGACCTTAATTCATAATCGCTTTTTTTATTAAAAACAATTTTCAATGGCAAGATATACTGGTCCAAAGACTAAAATAGCTCGTAAATTTGGCGAGGCTATATTCGGAGACGATAAGTCTTTCGAAAAAAGAAACTATCCTCCGGGACAACACGGTAATAACCGTAGAAGAGGGAAAAAATCTGAATATGCTATCCAATTAATGGAGAAGCAAAAAGCAAAATATACTTACGGTATCTTAGAGCGTCAATTCAGAAACATGTTTGAAAAAGCAACACGTTCACAAGGTATTACTGGTGAAGTGCTTTTGCAATTATGTGAGTCTCGTTTGGATAACGTAGTTTACAGAATGGGAGTTTCTCCTTCACGTCGTGGTGCGAGACAATTGGTTTCACACAGACACATTACTGTAAATGGAGATGTGATGAATATTCCTTCTTACCAGTTAAAGCCTGGAGATGTTGTTGGGGTAAGAGAAAAATCAAAATCTTTGGACGCAATCCAGAGTTCACTATCCAATTCTAGTGCTACTTACGAGTGGATCACTTGGAACAATGATACTAAATTGGGAACATATGTTTCCGTTCCTGGAAGAGTTCAAATTCCAGAAAATATAAATGAACAATTCATCGTCGAATTATATTCGAAATAATAATTCACAGAAGTCGTAATATGGCAATACTAAATTTTCAGAAGCCCGATAAAGTTATAATGATTGATTCAACCGATTTCGAAGGGAAATTTGAATTTCGCCCTTTGGAACCAGGATATGGATTGACTGTTGGTAACGCTTTAAGAAGAGTACTGTTATCATCATTAGAAGGATTTGCAATAACTTCAGTTCGCATTGAAGGCGTTGATCACGAATTCTCTACAATCCCTGGCGTGGTAGAAGATGTAACAGAAATTATATTGAACCTGAAGCAAGTAAGGTTTAAAAGGCAAATTGATGAAATAGACAATGAAGCCGTTACAATTTCTGTTTCCGGTCAAGAACAGCTTACTGCTGGTCATTTCCAGAAATTTATCTCAGGTTTTCAAATTCTAAATCCAGATTTAGTAATTTGTAATTTAGATAAAAAGGTGAGTTTCAATATGGAACTTACTGTGGAAAAAGGAAGAGGTTATGTTCCTGCAGAAGAGAACAAAAAAGCTAACGCTCCATTAGGTACTATCTTTACAGATTCGGTTTATACCCCTATCAAAAACGTAAAGTATAGCATTGAAAACTATCGTGTAGAACAAAAAACCGATTATGAAAAATTGGTATTTGAAATCAGCAGTGATGGTTCTATTCATCCTAAAGATGCGTTAACCGAGGCAGCAAAGACTTTAATACACCACTTTATGTTGTTCTCTGATGAGCGTATAACTCTTGAGGCTGATGAAATTGCTCAAACTGAAACTTATGATGAAGAATCCCTTCACATGAGACAGTTGCTTAAAACTAAATTGGTTGATATGGATCTTTCCGTAAGAGCACTTAACTGTTTAAAGGCAGCTGAAGTTGATACTTTGGGAGATTTGGTATCTTACAATAAAAATGACTTAATGAAGTTCCGTAACTTCGGTAAGAAATCTTTAACCGAGCTTGAAGAGCTTGTGAACAATAAAGGTTTAAACTTTGGTATGGATCTATCAAAATATAAATTGGATAAAGACTAGTTTCCAGTTTCTGGATAATA
>Ga0209309_10002488_pt1 | contig 16725 bp, 9 predicted proteins | sample COGITO_mtgs_1204_2_FD_184807 | JGI IMG/M metagenome (GOLD analysis project Ga0209309, IMG submission 184807) | Pelagic marine microbial communities from North Sea - COGITO_mtgs_120412 (SPAdes) (version 2) | ecosystem: Environmental > Aquatic > Marine > Epipelagic ... | reverse complement strand
GTTTTCTCGTTCCAACGCGTGCGTATACGCCGGCGTCTTTGGGCCTCTCCCGGCGAAAAAATGCCCGCAGGTTAAGCAACAGTAACAGTTTTCCTGAATCAGAGACACCGAACATCGCTTTTCGAAATCGAAATCTAACAAAGGACGGTTGACGAAGGAGAGGTACGGGCACGATTTCATTACTTTTTCCTCTTTCGCTTGTGGTTGTTGTTGTTGATGTTGTTGTTGTTGTTGACGACGTTTCTCGTCGTCGTCGTCGTCGTCGTCACGCGCGACTTCTTCCTCTCCTTTGTTCTTCTCGTTCGTCGGCGATTGCAATTTGTCCTCCTCGTTCTTCTTCTCATCTTCTTCGTCGTCGTTGCTTTTTTTGCTCGTCTTTCTCGACTTCTTCGCTGCCGGAGGAGGAGGAGGGGACGACGACAAAGACGGCGCGTCTTTGTTTTCCTCCTTTGCAGCGGCAGCGGCGCGTTTCCGTTTCGGGGGCATCGTATGAAAGTCTTTCCTCTTCCCTGTGCTTCTCTTCCTTTTTTTAAAAATGGCGAATTGGGGAGATGGGAGAGCCCTCCCCCACAACAAAACAAAAAAAAATACGCGAGAAAAAAAAAGAACCAAAAAATATCTAAGAGAACGAAGCGCGCGCGCGCGCGCTTGTATTCGCGACACATCTTTGCGAATTTTCAACAGCGATTTCCTTATCAGATTCGAGAGCGGATAGATTGTTTCCTTTGTTTCGACGATCTTTCTCTCCGCGCAGATCTCTCTCTGCGCGTGTTCTTATCGCATTTCGAGCGCGCTATTTTTGGGGGTTTACAGAAAAATACGCGAAGGAGCGGCGTTGACTTTTAACCGAGATGTCGCATACGCCGCCTCGAGATACGACTGGTTTTACGCCTCAGTCGAAGAAGACGAAGAGCTTCGGCGCATTATTTGATGATGCCGAGGAAGCTTTGGATGGTCTGAAGAGGAAAATAGAGGCGGAAGCGACGCAGGATAGTCCGAGCTCGACGCACAGCCACAGCGAGAGAAGCGAAGAATTGAGCGGAGCGGCGACAGAGCTTAATTCCATGGTGATGCAGGTGAATGGCATTAGGAAACGTATCGGGGTTGTGGTAGAGAAGAACGTCGATGCGATTATAAGGAAAGAAGATGGAGATGAAAAGGAGTATCTCGTGTTAAGAGGGGACGAGACACTCGACGGGTCATCTTTATCGTGCTTCGAAGACCACGTGAACTGGCAAGACGACAAGCTGAAGAAGGCGTATGATGAACATCTGGCGCACAACAAGCGAGCGATTTGCGAAAGCGAAGATCTCAAAAAGTCTTTGAAGATATCAAAAAAACAATCCAAAGATTTTTTCAGCGCACATTCGCGCGGTATGTTCGTGCTACATTACCCTCCATCTAATCAGGTTGGAGATGTGTCAAATTTGGCGTTCACTGTGCATAAACGCGCAACGAAAGAAAACGATGGGAAGCAAGTTCTGAAAATTCACTCGCAGTGCATCATGATTCACGCAGAGCTACTCGCAGAAACGAAAGGGTTATTCAAGAACGAAGGAGAACGCTATGAGCCTCGCGATAGGGAATTAATCGACAAAAATGGTGTGGGAAAGAAAGTGCGCCTTGTTGCGAGCGCAAGCGAAATCATCAACTACGACTTGATCGAGCGTCATCCTACGCTCGACGATAATAAGGCAGACGTTGAGAAAACTATCAAAAATCACGAAGACTTTGGAGCGAAATATCTCTACGATGGTGATGATAAGTTTGCTGTCTTTATCAGACAGAGGCAATTGTACATTTGCAAACAAAGCAAAAACGTCATGGGATCACCTACCAAGGCACCGGTGTGTCTCTGGGGTGCTGGACAATTCAAGGTGGATGATGATCGCAGCGGAGCGCAAGCCCCTTTGTTCGTAGCGCTCGAGAAGCACGGTATTGAATATCTTGGCGGTATGTTTCACCCCGAATATCTCACGTGGAAGAAGAACCCGGGCGTGAAGATGGCAGCGTTGCCGACTGATTTGGCCATCTGCGCGTTCGTACGAGCAACCGGATCCTGCGAGAGCGTTCCCAACGCGTGGAGAAAATTCATCGGTGTTGACAATGCATCTCCTGCTGAATTGATTGCGTTCTCAAAAGAACTTTCCGAGTCTTTGTCCACATTGGGTTTGCTTACGTGGCAATCTGAGGGTCGTCCCTACTCTCGTAAGAACGAACTTTTCAAGGAGTTTATGTCTGCGGTGAATAACGCCGACGAGCAGAATTTGGCAAGAGGAGAAAGAACGAGGGAAGCTTGCGCAAAGTTTGCGCAGATGCAAGTCATGATGGAAGGCTCGATTGCTGCAGCCGTGAGATCATTGGGGCTGGATGAAGAAGATGTCGCGGAGCTTGACTTCGATGAGTTGCAGAAGCTGGTTCAAAAGTATAGGCGTGAAGGGCTGATCGACAATGCAGTCCGGGCCTATCCTGGAATAGGGCAACGCGAGGCGGTGCGTCTTTACATGCGTGAATCTCAGCTCATATCCGCTGCCGAGTATGAAAAACTTCCCATTGATGTAGTTAACGCCTATTCCCAAGAGGAGAAAGAAGAGCTGATGAACAAGCACACAATGATGGTTACACTGAAAAATGCATGCGAAGCGTTTGACGAAGACTTTGTAGAGGCCCAAAGATGGCCACGTGAAGAACAACTAAAAATTATCGATAAATACAAACTACTTGGCCGATGCGAAACACTAGGGTGCCCGAGAGACAAGGTGCAGAGATTGACGGACGAGGAGCGCAAAGATTATAAACAAAAGTACACCAAGCATTTAGCGCTCCAAAAGCTAGGTGTCACGAAGGAGAGAGGCCGCACTGTTGGCTATGACGGTGGCGACGACGGTGGCGACGACGGTGACGACGACAGCGACGACGACGTCAGTGAGAGCAAGAAGAAGAGTGGGACGTTCAATTTGACGTACGAAGAGGGAATGAACATGACGCTGAAGGACCTCGATCTTCTTTTGACGAAGGTAAGTGGTAGCAAATGGACGAAGGCGCAGGGGACGGGAATCACATGTGCCATGGCAATGGGTATGCAACTAAGTGAAGCCGAGGCAATGTCGCCAGATGATCTCGTCAGAGCACGTATTATCCTTTCGATAAAAAAAGGTCACGAGAAGAACGTAAAGAGGAATCTCGTGTTCGAATCGGGCTCGCAAAAGCACGCGGAAATCATGGAACGCATCGGAGTCGTACTCAGAGCATATGGGCTAAAGAAGCTCTCCGACAAACTGTTCGATAGTAGTCCACCTTTAGCGACGTTTCCAACTCGTTGGGCGTTTCGAGAAAACCCAGAAAAGAAAAGCTCGCAATTAAGATACACTTTGTTTGAAAACGTCACATGGAAAGGCGACGTGAAATATTACAAGAGACTGACCAACGATATACTCGAAGGCAACCCTGACTCAAAGAAGAAGGAGAAAGTGAAGTCAACTTTGGCCTTAATAGTGACGTACATTTACAGAGAACGCTCGAAATTGTTTGCAAATGCTGGTTTCCTGCCCGACGAACTCGCCGGTATGAGTCATAAAAATATCACTACAAAGGAACTCGGACATCGTGCGAGAGTTCAAAAGGACGTCGAGGAGAATATGGGAACCAAATTTCTGTCGGCCAACGAAACTACTCGTGTAGATTTTGACAAGCACTTGCGAGCTTTACAAAAGGAGAAGGAAGCGACGTTTCAATTCGAACGAAAAAGTGGCGAAAAACCGTGGTGGTACTACCGCATCTGCGTTGCAAAAACTAGTGGTATGTACTACCTTGACGACGCCGGATCGTGGCTTGGACCGACCCATTCGTGGCTGAGCGAGCAGGAGCTGGGGAAGAGGACACTCCAAGGTCAAGTTGCGATTTTAAACGCTCTGGACAAGTCCGACCCTGTTACTGAAGAAGAAGAAGAAGAAGAAGAAGAAGAAGAAGAAGAAGAAAGATAAGCGGTGATGGCGGAAGAAGAAGACGAGGACAAACAACCGTTCTGCTTTAAAGCACACGGAGTTGAAGAAACACGAAGAGGAAAAGAAGAGGCGGAGTAGTCCAGGGGTGAAACTAAATACACATATACAAGAGTTACAGCGACTATCTCGATTAAACCATTGTAATAACAGCGCAGAGAGACGCCACACATAAGCCAAATGCTCGCAATGATCACCCGTCGTTTTGATTATATTCCCATTCCGCAGAATATTCCCGCAGAATAGAAAATCCCGCGCTCAATTTTTGACAACACAAATCGGAATGAATAACGCAGTTACGCTTCTTTGTTGCAACCAAGCGTCCCATCTCGAGTAAACACACTCACGACGGTTCGACTCGTACCAATATCGCGGTCGCTTGCGCCGTATTCGAGATGTACCGATCCGGATTAGAGCGTTGTCGCTTTCGAAAACGTTCGATTTTATAGGGGGAGGCGAAAACAGGCATATCAGATACCCCAGTTGGAGTTACTCGTTGACGCCAAAACTTTCTAGAATTTGCACAGCTTATGTTTAGACGAGAACGATCGCGTTAGATTGTCAAAAGCTTGCATTCGCACGCGTCTGTGATCGTGTGAATTTTTGCCACATTTTCTCCTCTTTTCTCTCTTGCGGCCAAAAACAGTCTCTACGCGCGCGAGGTGAGCCGCGTATTCGCGTCTCGTCGTTTTGTTGACCGCCGTGCGGACCATGGCATAGCCAATGTATTGTCCAGAATATACTCGAGTTTCAGCTCGAACCGCGGCGGGCGCCGTCGTCCATGGTCTCGAGAGTGTCAGCTTTTTTTCCATTTTTCCCCGTGTATTTTGTTGTGGGGTCGTGCGAGGCCAGAGGGGAAATTACAAAAAAAAGCCGAAAATGCTTCATCCCGAGGCAAAATTTGATAAAAAACAAAACCCGATTTTGCTTCATTTTTAGAGAAAAATACCGCCCAAAACGGTAACTGTTTCATTCTGACGCGAAACAGCTCAACAAGACAACCAGTCTCGAAAAAAAAGGATATATATGGATGACCCGTGAAGGGATTGAACCTCTATTATTTGAGCGTAGTTTAGTTTCACGCTTTTATATATTCAATATTTGTGTCACTCACCCGACTAAAGAGCACTTTATGTGAGAAACAAACACTTTGCAGTAGAAAATAGGTGCCGTACCCGTTGGATTTGGAATCCAATGCTCTACCAGCTGAGCTAACAAGCCTTAACCCTAATTTTCGACGAAAATAAGATACTTATTCTGTTGTATGCTGTGCAATTTTTCCTCGGACAAGAGAGGCAACCAACCGCTGGATTTATCATCACTTTAACGCACACATTTGAATATCATTCACCTACACCCACATAGAGTACGTTTCTTTTTCTTTTTCGTCTGGCATCGCGGACGCGCTTTCCTCTGCCGCGCGAATTCGTGCTCGCGTTCGCGATGGCACGTTCGCGTTGATGTTGTTTGAGCAGCGGCGTTTCGGATTTTTTTTTCTTCGTTTTCCGAGAATAAAATTTGCGGCAGAGAGACGATGATAGAAATTTTATACCGAGAAGAGAGAAGAGCGTCCAGATCAGATGATGTAGTTATAAACTTTTACTAATCGACTCGGAAACGGACGATTGGATGTTTGTTTAGCATGAATTGAACGCTTTTGGACGAAAGATCGGTCGCATAAACGCGTCTTCTTTGACTTTTGTTTTTTAGATTACGAATTTGCCGCTGACTCACTCGTCTCTCTCCTCTCTTCTTTCAAACAAATAATACTAAAACAGAAAGAAAACCTTCAGCAAAAATGAGCTCTTCAACCGCGATGTATGCATCGCTCTCTATCCTTTCCCTCTGCGCGTTGACCGGTACCGGCGTCGCGATTGGCTCTGGCGTCGGCATGATGTCGATGGCAGCCTTGGAGGCGGAAAAGAAACAAACCAACGTCGCGGCGCACTCCGTCAAGGAGAAGTCTTGGGTGGAATCGAAACAAGTTTCGGGCTCCTCCGCGCAAAGAGGCTTCGCGGCGGCTGGACGTCAATAATTTCATCGATGATTATATAAAAGTCTATTCATCAGATTGTATCATTCATCCATGTTTTGTTGTCCCCACCCACCCGTGTGTTTTTAAAAAGAAAGAAAGAAAGAAAAGAGAGATTACCGATGCGTCGCGGCGATGAGTTTCGACAAGATTTGTTGTTTTAAATCGATCGAAAAGCCTCGCTTGAGAAAAGATGTGTCAGTATATTTTTACGTTTGTTGTAATATTATAATGTCGGGTACCGAGAGAGAAGTTTCTCTTGGGGCTACTGTCGAAAGGAGCCTCACGAAAACGCTGAAGATAATTTTAAATTTAGTATTATTAGTATTATAACTTGTGCAACTCTAATCGCGCGGATTCCGCGAAGTTTTCACCGGAAGAAGAACTTATTTTACAGAACGTTCCGGCGTTCACGCCTCGGCAAACTTTCCCCGGGTTGACAAACATCGTCTTGTTTCCGCTCAACGCGTTTTTCCATCCGCCGGCGGCTAAATCCGAAGTCAAAACGATTAAATCCGGAACGCGTTCGTCCATGCCCACTCTCAGCGGTACCGTCGCGTCGTGCGATTCAAACTTTGCGTCTGGGTGCGGCGGAAATAACGGGTACATGGACATTTGACCAACCATGTGCGAACACAAACGCGTCATGCGATCGGTTTGTTGTTGTTGTTGTTGTTGTTCAGTAGTCGTTTTACCTTTCCCGCCGCGTTCGAAACCGGACAAGTGCTTCAAAATGTCGCACGTGGACACCGCCACGCGAATACCGTTGACTTCAAACGCCGACGGGTTCGCTACAAAGTGAACGTTCTTGCATTTCGACGTTTCAAAAAACGGCGGTTGCGGAAACGCGCAGTATCTATGAAAGGCGTCCTTGACGCTTGGCACTAAAACGACGTGTTTGTTCGGGTATTGCTTTGCAAACGCTTCAACCTTCTTCATCACGATCTGCTCAAACGCTTGCTTATACGTGATGTTGCTCGTCAACGCGTGATTGATATTCTCGTCGGAGACAAACGGACCCATGAGAAGAACGATGGATGGATTTTTTGACGACGCTTCGTGCAAGACGTCGTCTAAAGGTTCGTACATCAAGTCGTCGTTGGCAGTGAACGGACCAGAGAAGAGTAACATTTCAGTTTTTTGAATTTGTTGTTGTTGTTCTTGTTTTATTTGTTTGAAATAATAGCAATCAATCTCCTTCGCGACGAAGCAGTACCCGGTTGGATTCGCGCCGACGCACTTGACAATCTGTCCAGGAAACAAAGAGTACTCGTTTTCGACGGAGCGTAACTCCAACTTCACGCGCGAACCGTCCGAGGATTCGAGTTGTAATTCTTGCCTGTCCGAGGAGTCGCAGCATACGCGACCTATTATTTGTCCTTTTTGTTCTTCTTCTTCTTCTTGCTCTTCTTCTTCTTTTAATTCTTTAAACTTGTTCTTCAATAAAGCCACTTTATCTTCGATGCGGTCTCTCATGAATAATGTTGAATGAGGAGAAGAAGAAGAAGTTTGAATTTTCAAAGTAATCTCTTTTTCTGCGTTTGACGACGACGACGACTTAAAAGAAGAACCTTCGAATATCGTCTTCACCAATTCAGACGACGATGTTTTCTTTTTCGCTTTGCGATACGACCCGGGCGTTTTCATTTCCACAGAAAACGCCGACGGTAAGTTCATACTGTTGTTGTTCTCCGTCGTCTCCTTGAACGGCGTCTTAAGAAGAGGTTCTTCTTCCGCCGCCGAAACTTCTTTTACTTCCATCTTCCCGTCGACGTCTTCGTCGTGCATCTCCAAGTGTTCCCCCATCGTCATCAATCTCGCTTTCTTTTGCGCCTGCTTTTCGAATTTGCTCAGCTTTTTCTTCTTTTGATTCTTTGATTTCGAACCGACGACGCCTGCGCGCGTAATCTCATCCTTTTGCACCAAAATCACATCCTTCAAAATATACTCTCGAAAGCTTTCGATGTTCTCCGCGTTCGGTATCGATTTCACGTCGTCTTTGATGTTCGCGTTGTTCGACGCGAACGCTTCCCACGCGATGACAAATTTCGACGGATTTGTTGAAGTATCATCGTCCTCCTTATCAGAAGAAGCGAGTCGTCGGTAGAGAGAAAGGAGCTCTTCTCGTATCGCGCCGTTCACGTTTGAAAGATTGGGAAATCCATCCTCCCGAAAGGCGGAGACGATGTCGTTCCATAGTTTTGTTGAATCTTTGTCATTCTTTTCATCATCATTAGGAGGAGGAGATAATAAAGCGTTTGAACTCGTCGTCATCACGGATCGTCTTTATTATTACGTTTCTTAAAAGTTGCGCGTTTATGCGGACACTACCGAGCGCGACTGCGCGACTCTTCAAAGCGATGAAAAACGAACGAAAATTTTCAAAATTCAAAAACGAAAAAAAGACCCTAAACAAAGAAACTGTATAACTCTTAATACCGAGAAAAAATCGTAACACACGCGAGGAAACTCGCGTCGTACCATTTCCGAATGGGTTCGCTGTGGTGTAGGTGGTTATCATGTCCGGCTTTCAAGTGAAAGTAATGACCCCGGTCGACCAGGGTTCGAGTCCCTGCGGCGAAACGTCGTCCTTTTTTTTTGCGCATTGCACGCGTCAACGCGTGAGAGCGCGCTTTTGTGTCGTAGTCGCGTCGTGCACGTAATGATACATGGCGGAAAAACTTTTTTTTTTTGCTCCTTTTTGACAAGACACGAGAACAACCAAACCGAATGTTTACGATACCTCCTCGACAAGAACTGTCCATTACCATCGGGTTGGCGATACGAACACGGGGAGTTACGCGTGCCAGAATCAGAAACAGAATCAGAAACAGAATCAGAATCAGAGTAATCATTTGTACGCGGATGGATTTTTGTTTTATTACAACAACAAAGAGAGACAAGACAACAAACAAAAGCTTGACGTATAAAATCTACTACGAGTAGAAATAAAGGTAATTGTAAATAAATACGCCGCATCACATACACTCAACAATCACCCCCCTCCGCTGCACTCCGCAGGCATTGCCACTTTCGGATGTTTGCTCTCGAAATGTTCCTTCATCTGCTTCGCGTTCTTCATCAACGCCATGCACACGTGACACTTCAAAACTAAAGACTCGTTCGATTTCCCGAGCGAAGATTTCGCGCTCGTTTTCTCCGCCTGTTTCTTCGCGTTCCCTGAGCTTTCGCTTTCGCGTTGCCTCTCACCATTTTCTATGTGTTATTCGTATCGTATCACGTGAAAACGTTTCGTTTCGGTCTGAATGTATCACATATATGAATACACAAACAAACAAACAAACAAACGTGTGCTGAAAAGTGCAGATTTTTTCCCGCCAAAATTGTTCTCCATTGTAATGGAGCACAAAAGAGTTGTGTTTATTAAATGAATAACAACAACACAAAAAACAAAAGGTTCGCTCGGAAACCGAGACGAACGAGTGCTGCTGCGACTGCGACTGCTGCGCCTGTTTCCTCTGAAGGTGGTGTCGTTCTCGAAGAAGAGAAGGAGGAGAAGAATGATGTTGACGATGATGATGAAATCATCATCATCGAAGAATCTTTAAAGAATAATAAGAAGAAGAAGCATTCAAAGACACCGTCAAAAACGACAACGACAACATCAACGAAAAGGAAGAAGAACGATACTACCGATAATAAGAAAAGCAGTGATAAAAATGATCCGTATTCGTTCGAAAACGCGAAAGAGTTGTTCGGAAAAGTGGACGAGGAAATTTTGGTCGAGGATGATGATGATGAAGAAGAAGAAGACGTGGATGCGCAAGCGGAGAAGTATTTCGTGGCGAATAGAGTCGCGCTGTTCGGGAAAGCGCTGATGATACAAAAGAGTAACATTAATAAGAAGAGTAAAGAAGAAGAAGTAAAAGAAGTAAAAGAAGTAAAAGAAGAAGAAGACTCCATAAAAGAACCGACGACGAAACTCGTCAACAACAAAAACCGCCGAGTATCGTTCGCGATGGACCAAGAAGAAGTTAAAGAAGAAGAAGTTAAAGAAGAAGAAGTAAAAGAAGTAAATAAAGAAGAAGATAAAAATGAAGTCTTATTCGACGATGCGTTAGCGACGGAGATTAAACTCACTCCAGAGAAACCGATTCAATTCAAGAGGCAGAAAACGCCCTCGCCGGTGAAGCAAATTATTATTACCAAAGCGGTGCAATCGAGCGACCCACAAACGCATTTGCAGGTGTTGGAAAAGTACGGCGGCGGCAACGGAATCAACAACATAATAAAAAACAACTTTCAAGAGGAAGAGCACAGAACGTTAGCGTCGACGTTATGGCTTTTGAAAAAAATCGCCTCAAACACGCAATACAGACGAAGGCTTTCGCGAGAACGACCGCACTTTGCGACGTCCATGTTTACGGCGGCTTTGAAAATAGCCGGAAAATCCGCCACGGACGCCAAGTTACGATTAGCCGCCATCGCTTTGGCGTATCTCTTTTCTTTGGAAATCAAAACGTTTTCGAGAGTGTTGGACTCGATGGATATCGCGTTGGGCGTCGCCGCGTGCGTAGACGAGGCAAACTTTTTTACAGAAGAAGAAGAAGAAAAGAAAGAAGAAATAATGGTAGTAATAGAAGACGACACCAACGATATCGATGGTGATGTCGAGAAAGCGGTGGAAACGTCGTTGAGCGCTTTAAAATTTCTCCCAAGCGAAAAGAGCGCGTGCACAAAAAACATAGCTTTATTATTAGCGTTCAGGGCGTTGCAATGGGGAAGCGAAGAGGAAGAAGAAAAAGAACGAAGAGAAGGTGGTAAACAACCACCAACCACCACCAACAACAACGACACGACATCTCGCGCGTTACGGACGCGCCTTTCTAGATCCGGGTTCATAACTTCTGTCGCGAAACTCGCCAACGAAAGTTGCAAAGACTTGGTCCAAAGCTTGCATTCGAGCAAAATAAAGAGTAAAAAAGGTGAAGATAAAGAAGAAGGAGAAGAGATGAAAGTAAAGGCGAGAAAAGCGTGCGCGAGACTGTTTCGATGCGCTCGAGTCATCGAGGCGGCGACGTATACGAGCCCAGAGACGGTGACGACGCTAGCGTCTTCAAATTTACCGGTTTGGGAATCTTTCTCTTCTTCTTCTTTCATCAGCGATGAAGATAAAAGTAAAGATGTTGAAGACGACGCGTTCGGAGAGCCTTCTCCAACGATCAACAACGCCTCCTCGTCCACTTCTTCTTTTTCTGTGCTGAAACTCGCTGATGTTTCTTTGCTCGCGATAGAAGAAGAAGAAGAAGAAGAAGAGGATGATGTTGACGATGGTAGAAAAATGGTCACCGCTACTGCGACGAATCCAACAACAACAACAGCAGCAATTTCGACGCCGCCGAGACCTATCCCAGGAAGTAACAGATTCGAAGATAACGACGACGACAACAACACGAACAACAATAGTTTCCTTCAGATTGGTTCTCCGGCGACGGTTGGCGCGTCGCCGGTTTTCGGTCAAATGGCGAAATCTCCCGGAGCAGCCTTGGATTCTTGGCTCGCAAAGTCTCCCAAAGACGGAGACGTGGACATGTCTCCGAAACCAAGAGGAGGAGGAGGAGGAGAAAAAGGTATAAAAAACAACCACAACGATAACAACATCAACAACAACAGCAAAAAGAACAACTGGTCTTTAGCGAGGTGTTTGATCGAAACGCTCCCCGCGCTGACGCTTTTAACCAGTCGATCGATGCGTCCACGAGCAAAGGCTTTACACGGCATTCAAACCTCCGAGTATTTAAACCCAAATATCGACGCGCGACTATCCTTGGCTACGTTAAAAGCGTGCGTGTTCGCACTGACAAACTCGACGAACGAAAACACGGTCGGAGCAAAAGCGGCGGCTTCGCGAGACGGATTACACGGCATCATCGCCGCAGTCGCGTACTTTTCAGCCATGCGCGGGTGCGCTTTATACGGTGAATTTGCCGGATTCGTTCCTAAAAAGGACAACATGGAAGGTACCGTTCCAGACGCGTATAAAGAAGCCGCGACAGAGTTGCTTCACGCGTGCATGTGTTTGTTGGTGAACATCACGGAGGCGAACCCTCGAGTGAAGCAAGAACTGTTACAACTCCAACTCGATTGCTCGCCGTTCGGTACCGGAAAAGCCGAAGACTTTAAGAAGAAGAAGAAGAAGAAGAAGACGAGTAACAACGGAAAGAAGGTTTTGGACGACGACGACGAGAAATCGGCATCGCCGCTCGTCCCGTTTCCAACTGTCCTCGCGCGCATTTTCACGCACGCCGGCGGCGCCAAGATGCACCGGGTAGAAGACGACGACGACGAGGATGATGGAGATGATGATGATCAAAACCAAGACGACGACGGCGACGACGAAGACGAAGAAGTCACCGTGGAAATGCTCGACGACGACGACGACGCCACCGCGAACGCCGCCGTCGACCCGTCCTACGGCGAAGACCTCATCACTCAAGCGTACTCCTCGCTCCTCCTCGCCTTCCTGGTCGAAAACGACCGAGAGGCGTTGCGTCGAACCGCCGACCAAGCCTTACCAAAAGGAGGAGGGAAAAGAAAGAGAAACGGAAACACTCGCGTCGGCGGCGCAAACGGCGAAAGCGTTGGTGGTACAAAAAACGGCGTCCAAGCGATGGTGGATACGTTGGAAAGGTTCCACGCTTTTCACGATACGCTGGACGCCATGTCCGCGAGCAGTTCCGAGAGCTTAAAACGCGTCGTCGAGTGGTTAAAGTCCACCCTCGTTTGAGAATGCGTGCGTATTCTGAACGAATCGCATCAGCTCGAGATAGATAGATAGATAGAGAAAGAGTTTTTAGAATACATACTACGCGCGGCGCGTACGCAACGCAACTTAAATACAGCGCAAATTTGCACCTCTCCTTTTCGTATCTTTTTTGCTTTTTTGCTCCAAAAAGGATAGACATTTCACTCCACTCTTTCGTTGGATATTCTCAATTGACGTAATCAATTGCCTTTGAAACATCATGCGCGAACAGTAAGAAAACGCTCACACATAAACGCTTCGATGAGCGGGAACATGAACCACCCGCGCGAGGACAAAGGAAGTGGAAGTGGCGCCGCTGGTTCTGGTTCTGGTTCCTCTTCGAATAATCGGAATTGGACGAACGAAGCGTTGCATTTCTCCAAAGGCTCCGTCAGGCTCCACGAGTTTCGGAACGCGTGGGAACGGACCATTCAAGACGCCAAGGCGAAGTTTATCGTCGTCGGGAACGAGAACAACAACGCGACAAAAAGTTCATCTTCTTCTAATTACGAGAGGAATCAACACACTTCCCCCGTTTGGGGTGGATTGCAAACGGCGTTCAGTTCGAGTTTTGAAAACGCCGCTCTCGACCGAGCGATATCGATGGAATCCATTCGAGAGTTGGCGAAGAGGACGGTACAGAAACCAATCAACGAAGGGTTGTTGAAAGTTGGAGATTCGCAGTTCATGGAAAAGTTTAAGCAACGAGCGGCGTCGTCGAATGTTGGGAATACCGCGGACGCGAGCGCGGTGACCGGCGGGTTGCGAAGGAGCGCGTCAAAGGCGGACGATTTGAACACGGACGCGAATAAGACGATGTGGCCGTCGTCGTCATCGTCTGCTTCGAGTGGAAGGTTGAAAAGAAGTGATTCCAAGAATGGCGGTGGCGAAGAAGATGCGAATACTCAGAGTTTAAGTGGGAGGAGCTCGCCGTTTTCGTCGTCGCAAGATTTGAGCGCGATTATCGAGAAGAACGTCATGCCGAAAGTGAAGGATATCACGGAGAACATCACGAAGAATTTGCAAAGGCCGCCAGAAGGATGGGACGTGTTTAAAGCGGTGAGCAGTAGTAAACCGAAATCATCATCGGGAGGCGCCTCGACGCCCCATAACAGCAGTAGTAACAACAGTAGTAAAAATAAAAAGTTCACCTTTTCGGGATTGAGCTCGCGAAGGAGTTCGCAAGAGTCGTTGCGTTCGCTTTCCGATAACGAAACAGATAACGACGGAGGAGGAGGTGATTTACAAGAAACGACGGGGGAATTTGACGACGTCGAATTGCGCGAAAAGTTCGGGAAGGTGACGTTACAAACCACCAGAAGATTGTTACGCAAAGCGTCCTCGGAGGCGTTGGATACGTTGAAATCCAAATTTACGAACCCGAGCAGCAGCGGCACCGAAACGAAAGGGGAAACGAACAACGAAATGGTCGCGACGACAATAACGACGCCATTGAAAACAAAAGAAGGTGAAAGAGAACAGTTTTCTATCGTTGGCGGTAGTTCTGGTGGTAAAAAACAAGACGTCTCTACGCAAACGACATCTCCGCACGCGCCGCGATCGATCAAAGAACCCGGGAGAAAAGTCGCCATCGTCACCACCGCGACGCTGCCTTGGATGACGGGAACTGCGGTTAACCCGCTCTTACGCGCGGCGTATTTAGCCCGGCGCGGATTACACGAAGTCACCCTCGTTGTTCCGTTCATCCCCGTCGACGAGCAGAAAACGTTGCATCCGAACAACGTCTTTGAGTCGCCGGAGCAACAAGAAACGTTCGTTCGAAACTGGGTAAAAGAACGATGCGGATTTGACGTTCCAAACTTAAAGTTGAACTTTTACCCGGGAAGATACGCGACGGATAAGATGAGCATTATCCCGGTAGGAGACGTTTCCTCTCACATTAAAAACTCCAACGACGTCGCCGTTTTGGAGGAACCGGAACATTTGAACTGGTTCCACACCGGTCCGCGATGGAGCGATACGTTTGAACACGTCGTCGGGATTATTCACACGAACTATTTGGATTACGTTCGTTTGGAAAATCACGGAAAAGTAAAAGAAAAGGCGTTAGGATTCGTAAATTCAGTCGTTTCGAGAGTGCACTGTCACAAAGTCATCAAACTTTCGGACGCCGTGCAAGAGTTTCCGAGGAGTTGCACGATGAACGTGCACGGGGTGAGTCCGGTGTTTTTAGACGTTGGCGCGTCGAAGGCGGCGGCAAAGAGAGTGCAGTTGATGCGCGAAGACGACGAGCTTCTCGATAACGTTGGTTTAACCAACAGTGAACCACAGTTTGCATCGATCACGTCGACAACGAAAGCCTCCTCGTCCTCGTCCTCTTTGTCCGCGGCGAAACGGAAAAAGAAGAAGGATATCAACAACAACAACAACGAAACGAACGAGAACGAACGATCGGTTTTTACCAAAGGCGCGTACTTCCTCGGCAAAGTTGTTTGGGGTAAAGGCTACCACGAACTCCTCGATTGCGTCGAAAAACACAACGCGAACGCGGAATACGGCCAAACCTGCCCCATCTCCATGGACGTGTACGGCAACGGCGAAGACTTGGAATCGGTCGAGCGAACCGCGATGGATAAAAAGTTACCTTTGAATTTCAAAGGACGCTTGGACCACGCGAATCCAACCGTCCACGATTATAAAATTTTCGTCAATCCTTCTTTGTCCGACGTGGTGGCAACCACCACGGCGGAAGCGTTAGCCATGGGTAAATTCGTCGTCTGCGCGAAGCACCCGAGCAACGAATTCTTCTCCTCCTTTCCAAACTGTTTGACGTACGGCAATCAGGAGGAGTTTTCGCAGTGCATGAAGAAAGCGTTCGACACGGAACCGAAACCGCTCTCGGCGGAAGACGCGTACCGATTAAGTTGGGAAGCGGCGACGGACCGGTTCTTAGACGCCGCGGAGCTCGGGCCGGAGCACAAGGAGAAGCAGCCGGGACTCTCGAAAGTTTCCGAGTCGGTGGCGGCTTCCGCGTTTTACGCCTTGAACAACATCGAAGGCGTTCGACAAGCTTTGGGTGCGGGAAAAAACACGCACTCGATAGATGCGCCGGAAAAGTTAGATTCCAATTGGAAACCGGAAAAGTGGGAAGTCGCCGGATTAGCCTCCTCGACGAAGAAAAAGTAAATCACGTTTTGGAGAAGAGAAAAGATAAACGCAAAAGGCGCATCGCCAGCGCTTTGCGCTGGCTGTTTATTATCAAAGTAAACTGTTGTAAAATTATACACGCACGAGACGCTCTCAATATTATTATCATTATTAAACTACGTTACACGCTAAACCCCGCTATCATCACAAACCACTCATCGCGTTATCCTCCTCGTTCTTCTCCGAGCACTTCTTACATTCCTCCTCGTACTTCGGGTACGTCTTCTTACACGACTCGCACTGCACCAACGTCAACAAACCCGGATCTTTCGCGAACCTCTTCATCCTCCGCCAGTGCTCTTCCACTTTCGGCCGTTCTGCCAAGTATTTCCTCATCGAATTTCGTTTCCTCTCGCCGTTGTTTTCCATGATGAACATTTGTTTCTGCATCGCTCGTTTGTACTTATTTTTGTTCCTCTGCGGTTGGAAAGACCTTCCACCACATTTGCTCGAACTTTCTTTCGCTTTCACTTCCCGGTCCCATTTCTCTTTTCGGTGGAGTAAGAGGAACTTCCTGTCCGGGTCGTTTTTCTTCACGTCCTCGAGCTCTTCCACTCTGTCGTCGTACGGGTGTTCGTCCTTCGAGAGCATCGGCGGGCGGTACCCGCCGCGAGTGGTTTTCGAGGTTGCGTTCGGGCCTTGACGGTACGAACGAATCTGATGATGCAAAGAAGACAAAGATGAAGAAGAAGACGTGGTTTCGCCGCCTTCGCGAGTAAAAGAGGAGATCATTCGAGAGAGGAGCGTCGTCGTCTGCG
>Ga0209309_10002484_pt1 | contig 16741 bp, 13 predicted proteins | sample COGITO_mtgs_1204_2_FD_184807 | JGI IMG/M metagenome (GOLD analysis project Ga0209309, IMG submission 184807) | Pelagic marine microbial communities from North Sea - COGITO_mtgs_120412 (SPAdes) (version 2) | ecosystem: Environmental > Aquatic > Marine > Epipelagic ... | reverse complement strand
CAAGAATACCAACTGCGCGGCAGGCACGTCCAAACCCACCGATTTCACGATGACCAGCGCCCAGATGTTGAGCGACATGTCCGCCAGCAGCCACGCACCGCCGGACAGATTGCGCGGTTGGCTCATCTAGCGTTTCGCGACCAAATTCGCCATCAGTCGGAACGCGCCGGGGGTCAGCGCCTCCATCTGATGATGCAGGTTCAATGCGCAATGCGTGTGCCGGCCGGCGCCAATGTCCGCGCTCAGCAACGCACCTTGCAGGTCCGCCTCATCCGGATCGTGCATAGACACCAGCGGCGTATAGGCCGCGTCCCACGCCTTGGCGAAATACAACCCGCGCTCCTTGTCCCAGTCCTGCCAATCGGCCTGACCAATGGTGTTCGGCGTGTTGAACAATGGATGCTGCGGCTGCAAAATATCCACATCCGCCTCGGCGTTTGTGACACGGAACCGCAATGACGGCGATCCGACCTCCAGCATTCTGGGCGGCACCACCTGCGGGTCCCAATCATCCCATGGGCGATGATACATCGTGACCAGCGTTCCGCCCGCCTCAACCCATGTGCGCAGCCGGTCCATCAGTCCGGTCAACCCCCGGAACCGTACGGCAAAGATCCCGATCACCACCGTATCAAACTGATCCAGCGTGGCCAAAAGCGCCTCGTTGTCCGGCTCCACCACCGTCAGGCCCATGGCCCGCATCCAGTGGCCCACACGGTCGTTGCCACCGCCGATATAGGCGATTTTCACATCCGGCAGTTCCGCATCCAGAACGCAAGCGCGCAGGGTCGCGGGCGCAGCAAAGGCACGGGTCGCCACATGCGGATAGGCAATGCGGCTCAACGTATCGGCGGGCTGACCATCCAGCATCAATCGGGCCTGATGCACGCCAGTCTGGGCATCCTCAGGCACGTTAAGCTGCTGTCCGCTCAGGCTCCACCCATCCGGTAAATCAAGCGTCGCGGTCGCGCCGGCTGGCACCACTTCGCGAATGGCGAGGGTGATTTCACGTGGCGCAGCACGGTTTACAACCACACCCGCCGGTTCGATCCGACCGGTGCGTGCGGGCACCACAATCGGCGGCGCCTCAAATGGGATGCGCTGCACAGCGTCCACACCGGAGACCTGAAACCGCAGCTCGACACAGGGCGCATCAGGCTGCCCCGGCCGCCACGTATCAGGATAGGGGTCGCTGGGCTGGTCCGGCGCAGTCAGAGTATCACCGGCCTGCCATCCCTCCGCGATCAGCGCGGTAGACACATTTGCATCCCCGGCACGCACCTCAACCGAAACCTCGGCCACATCACCCGGACGCAGCACCACAGGATGAACGCGGGCGTGAATCTCAACGCCCGCAGCCTCCATCAACACGCGGGTCAGCTGGCGTTCGACACGCTGCAACCGGTGGCCATGCAGCGCCATCTCCGCCTCCGACATCGCGCCCATGGCATCGCGCACCGCCTGCAAGCCAGTTGCCGCTGGACCGCTGACGGTGTTCCCTGCGGGGAACCCGGCCTCTGCATCCGCAATCGCAGCATCGGCGCGGGCCAGATCAGCGTGATCCCCCAAATCGGCGAGGCATTCAGGCAAACCATCGGTCACAGCATGGTCGGCACCGCTCAACCGTGTGGCGGCCAGATGCAGCGCGAAATCACGCTCCTCACCCGCAGGCACCCAACGGCCCATTGCCTGTGTCATGTGATAGGCCCGCGATTGCTGGCCTATCCGCTCAAAGCTCCATCCGGTTAACGGATCAACACCGCCCGGAACGGTCAGTGTCGCGGGTGGCGGCGGCAAATCATCATCATAGGCCAGTCCGGCACCGGACCATGCGGGCAAATACAGCTTCGCGATTTCCCACACCGGCAGGTCACAGTCGAAATTGGGGTCGGCAGCCGCCTGAAAGACATCATGGGCCAGCTCCGTCATCGCTCGGTGATGCCCATGCTGCCCCGGTACGTCGAGGAAGGTCGGGCAAATGGCGTCTGGCCGCTCGGTCCGGATGATGTGCACAAACCGCGACAACGTGCGATCCCGCCCCCATTTCGCCAGCGTTTCGGTTCCGCTTTTTGAAAACCGGAAATCGTGGATGTCGTTGGGGCGCTGGCTCAACCAATACATGTTCATGTCCAGAACACCCGCCGCACGCTCCATTTCGGCCGTGCGTAGAGTGCCTAGAACAGGGCCGGATTCCCGCCCGATATCGTTCTGGCCACCCTCACCCCGGGTTGAGCACGCATAGCTCAGCGCGACGCCGTCCCGAAACCGCATGGCCGCCAACATGGCCGAGGTTTCATCATCAGGATGCGCGCCCGTGTTCATGAATCCGACGACAGATCGCAGCGCACTCAGCGCCTGACCCAATCGAACGATGCGCGGTGCAGTTCGTTCTGCGGCGATGCGGGATTGGTCTGGCGTCATGGAAAACCTCTATTGCAATGCAGATGCCACGGGGGCGAAGCGGGGCGTAAATAATCGGTTGAGCACCAGCGCCGCCGCGCCCTCAGCCGCGACCAACCGCCCGGTACGCCCGCAGGTCAGGCGCGGTGCGGTGCGGTTTGGCCTGTTGGAAATGGAGGCGTCGGTCAGCCGGACCGCCGCGACCAGATCGCGCAGGATCGACGCGGGCAACGCGCCACCCAGAATAACAGTCTCAGGATCGAACAGAGTTTCGACCACATGAACCGCGCGCGCTAGGGGCGCGGCGGCATCCGCGATCCAGCTTTGCACGACCTCGTGCTGGGCCAGTGCGGCCAGCGTATCGATGTCCGGCGCGGACACACCCGCCGCCTCCAGCCGCGCCACCAGGCTCAGGCGTGAAACCGCCCGCTCCAGCAGCAATCCACCATCGGCAAGGGGCAGGTGCCCGATCTCTCCGGCATTGCCAAAGGCACCCGTGACCAAATGCCCGCCACTGACCAGACCCAAGCCCAGACCAGCGCCGAAATACAGATACCCGTAGGTCTCGTGACCCTCAGCCTCAGCTCCGATCCGTTCCGCAATAGCGGCGGCGTTCGCGTCATTCTCAACCGAGATTGGCAGATCCAGCGCGTCGCCGATCAGGGCAACGGGATCAACACCCTCCCAACCGGGCAGCGCGCTTGCCTCCGCGCTCAACCCCGTGCGGCCAAACGGGCCGGGCAGCGCCACGCCGGCACCCATGACGCGGGTGGGATCAATGGCCGCTGTGGCGATCAACTTGTCCCGCATAGCCACGACCAACGCGGCCGTATCCTGTGGCGATACGCCGATAGAAACCTCACGCGCAGTGGCAATGCGTGCGCCCGTCAGGTCCAGCAAGGCCCCCAGAACCGCATCCGGCCGCACCTCGAATCCCAGTGCATAGCCGCCATCGGGGTTCACGGCATACAGCGTCGCGGGCAATCCGCGCCCCGTTGAGCGTGACCCCCGCTGACAAAGCAAGCCATCCGCCTCCAAAGCTGCTATGATCTTGCTGACAGCCTGCGTGCTCAACCCTGAGGCACGCGCCATTTCTGCGCGGCCCATGGTTCCGGCGGACAGAATCAATCCTAGGACCAGCTGTCGGTTGTGCACTCGGGCGCGTTCGCCATTTGCACCGGTTTGGATGTTTTTTTCCTTCATGCAATTTGATTAAATCAACTGGGTTGATTATTCAACTGAATTGATCCAAGCTTTTGTCAGCGCACGAACCGACGCTATCGGCAGGACCCCCATGTCACGCCGCACAACAGGGAGACGCAGAAAATGCGAACTAAGCTCAAGTCCATGATCCTTGCCGGGGCCGCCGCCGCGGCGCTCTTGCCCGGGGCCGCTTCGGCCGAAGTTGAAATCGAATATTGGCAGTACTTCTTCGACGCCCGCGTCGACGCGATGGAACAGCTGATCACATCGTTTGAGGAGGCAAACCCGGACATCACAGTTACGATGACCCACTTCCCCTACGCTGATTACCGCACAAAGGTCGCTGCCGCGATCCCCGCCGGCGAAGGCCCCGACGTAGTTCAATTGTTCTACGGTTGGTTGAATGACTACATCGATGCCGGCCTGATTCAGCCCCTGCCCACCGATACGTTCGACCCTGCTGTGATCGACGCGGAATTCTTCCCGATGGTCGGCGCCATGAAAAAGGATGGTCAGTACTACGCCCTGCCAACCGCCGTTCGTTCGCTCGCCCTGTTCTACAACGAGCGGATCCTCGAGGAAGCCGGTGTTGAGCCGCCAACCACGCTGGACGAATTGGTCGAGGTTGCCCTCGCAACCACTGAACGTGACGGTGCAGGCAACATTACGCAGGTCGGTATTACGTCCGGCATGACGGCGCAGGATCACCATTGGTTCCGCGAAGTCCTGATCCGCCAGTTCGGAGGGGAACCTTACCTCGACGACTACCAGACCGTGAACTACGACACCGAAGCCGGACGCGCCGCGCTCGACTTTTACACCGCGCTTGAAACCGAGCATGGTGTGACGTTGTCCACCTTTATGGATGAACCACAGGCCGCCTTTAAGGCCGGCCGTGCAGCAATGCACATCGACGGTTCGTTCCGCGTCGGCTCACTGGCCGATCAGCGCGGTTTGCGCTGGGGTGTAACCGAACTGCCGGCAGCCGCTGACGGCACGCAATCGAACTACTCCTCCTATTGGGTGAACGCGATCACATCCAAGGCAGAGGGCGAAAAGTTCGACGCTTCGGTCAAGTTCATGCAGTTCATCACCTCGGACGAGGCTATGCAGCTGTGGTTGGACGTTGTGGGCGAATTGCCTGCAAAACCATCCGTTGGCATGACCGACGAAAACTCCAACGATGAGGTTTTCGGACCCTTCATTCGCGGTTTGGCCTATGCACACACCACAACGTTCGCAAATGAAAGTAGCCAACGTCAGGTACTTGTAGACATGGTCAGCCGCATTAATATCGGCGATCAGGATGCGGGTGAAAGCCTGACTGAGGCCGCTGCTGCCGAGCAAGTGATCCTCGACGAATATTACGCCGACTAGTGTGTCAGCGTAATCTGCAAGGCGGCTTCTAGCGAGGCCGTCTTGCTCAAATATTATCGAAAGCATCCCCCATGTTCCGTTACCGTGACCTGACCATCCGTCAGAAGCAGATCGTTTGGGCCTGGATTTTCCTGGCCATACCGGTGCTGTTCTATACCGTGATCCGCTTCTACCCGACGGGCAATGCCATCCTGATTTCGTTTCAGGAATGGAACCTGCTTGGCAGCCGGACGTGGACCGGACTCGACAATTACACAAAGCTGGTGAACGACCCCGTCTTCTGGAAGGTTTTCGCCAACACGTTCCTGTATCTGCTGATTGGAACACCGGTCAGCCTGCTGATCAGCTTCGTGATTGCCTATCACCTGGACAAACTGCGCTTTGGCCATTCGTTCATCCGAATGCTGTATTTCCTGCCCTTCATGACCTCGGCGGTGGCGATGGCATGGGTGTGGCGCTGGTTTTATCAGGGCGTGCCGATCGGGCTGTTTAACAACTTCCTCGCCGGCATGGGCATCGCACAGATCGAGTTTCTGAACTCGACCACCAACGCGCTGCCTGCCGTATTGGCCCCGGCGATCTGGGCCGGACTTGGCTTTCAGATCATCATCTTCATGGCCGGATTACGCTCGATCCCGCAAAGCTATTACGAGGCTGCGCGCATCGACGGTGTATCGTGGTGGACGGTATTATGGGAAATCACGCTGCCCCTGCTGCGCCCGACAATCGTGTTCATCGTGGTGTTCTCCTCCATCGGGTTCCTGCGGATTTTCGACCACGTCTTTAACATGACAACGAACAATCCCGGCGGGCCGCTGAATTCGACCAAGCCGCTGGTGCTGATGATCTATGACACCGCATTCAACTCCTTCGACATGGGCTATGCCGCTGCGCAAACGGTGGTGCTGTTCACCATTCTGCTGCTGGTCAGCCTCTTGCAACTCTGGCTGCTGAGGGCCGACCGATGACCGCAACGGAACTTCGCCCTACAACAGCTGCAACGCTGGATTCAAAGGCCCCGAAACGCCCCCGCAACATGGGGCAGATCATCCGCTGGCTGCTGCTGTTCGCTGGTGGAATCGTGATGGTAATGCCCATCGCGTATATGATCTCAACCTCGCTGAAATGGCCGTGGGAGGTCTACAACGTCAACCTCATCCCCGAGGAACCGACGATTGAGAACTATACCTACGTTCTGGAGGATGGCCGGTTCTACTGGTGGTTCATCAACTCGATGATCATCTCGACACTGACCACAATCTCGGCGCTCTTTTTCGACAGCTTGGTCGGATATACCCTGTGTAAATTCAAGTTTCCGGGCCGCACGCTGGTCTTCATCGCGATCCTGTCTACCCTGATGATCCCGACGGAAATGCTGGTGATCCCATGGTATCTGATGAGCCAGCAGTTCGGATGGCTCGACAGTTATTGGGGCATCATGTTCCCCGGCCTGATGACCGCGTTCGGCGTGTTTTTGATGAAGCAATTCTTTGAAAGCGTTCCTGACGATTTCATCGAGGCGGCGCGCATTGATGGCCTGAACGAATTCCAGATCTGGTGGACCGTGGCGATGCCCTTGGTCAAACCGGCGCTGGCGGCGTTGGCGATCTTCATCTTCCTTGGCAATTGGACCGCGTTCCTGTGGCCACTGATCGTCACCAACTCAACCGATATGTACACGTTGCCCGTAGGCCTCGCCGGCTTTGGCGATGAGGCGGACGTGGCGTGGGAGCTGATTATGACCGGCGCTGCAATCTCCACCATCCCGACACTGGTGGTGTTCCTGATCTTCCAGCGCTTCATCATTCGCGGCGTTGTTATGGCGGGGCTCAAGGGATGATCGATCTCGAAAAATTCCCGCACCCCGTCTATAAAACAACGGTCCTTGCCCCCCTGTTCGAGGGGGTAAAGGCAAACCACGCCGCCGATATGGATGCCATCAACCGCGCGCATTTGGTAATGCTGACGGAAACCGGCATCCTTGGGGCAGATGACGCAGCCAAAATCGCCGGCGCCCTCACCTCGATTGAGGCGGAAACCGACCGTGATGCGCTGACCTACACGGGTGAACATGAGGACTGGTTCTTCCTCGTGGAATCCGAGCTGCGCAAACGGCTGGGTGATCTGGGCGGCGCGCTGCACACCGCCCGTTCACGCAATGATATGGATCACACGCTGTTCAAAATGGCGCTGCGGTGGCGGGCGGAGGGGATGCTGGGCCAGTTACTGACCCTCGCCGCCGCCCTCATCGACACGGCTCATCGTGAGGCTGAAACACCAATCGTCGCCTATACCCACGGCCAGCCGGCACAGCCCTCCACCTTCGGGCACTACCTCGCCGCGATTGTCGAGGTGGTTCTGCGCGACGCCGAGCGTTTGGCCGCAGCAATCCCCGCGTTGGACCTGTGCCCGATGGGCGCAGCTGCGATCACCACCACCGGCTTTCCGATCAGCCGCGAACGGGTGGCAACGCTGCTGGGGTTCGAGCATCCGCTGCTGAATTCCTACGGCTGCATTGCCTCCGTCGATTACATCACGGGGCTGTATTCGGCCATGAAACTGCCCTTCGTCCATCTGGGGCGGGTGGTGCAGGATATGGCGTTCTGGTCCGCGTTCGAGGTCGGCCAACTGGCCGTTCCCGGCAGCCTTGTACAGATCAGCTCGATCATGCCGCAGAAACGCAATCCGGTTCCCATCGAACACATGCGCCACCTCGCCGCTGTATCGGCAGGCCGGTGCGACGTGATGGTGGACACGATGCGCAACACCCCGTTCACCGATATGAATGACAGTGAGGGTGAGGTGCAGCAGGCCGGATATGCCGCCTTTGAAAGTGGTGGCCGGATGCTGGACCTGCTAGCCGCCTTCCTGCCCGCCTGCACCATCAACGGCGCGCGCGTGCGCAAAAACATGGACGCCGCTTGTGTGACCATCACCGAACTGGCCGATACACTGGTGCGCGATGAGGGACTGACCTTCCGTCAGGCGCATGAGGTTGCGGCCACCACAGCCCGTGCCGTCATCGCGGCCGGCACACCACTGGGCGGGGGCTATGACGCCTTTTGCGCCGGCTTCACCGATGTGACCGGCCGCACCACGACCCTCAGCGCGGACCAGTTTCAAACCACTGTCGCGCCCGAAACCTTCATCGCGCGGCGTGATCGCCCCGGCGGTCCCGCACCCGAGGCGCTGGCACATGCCCTCGCAGGGTATGCAGGCACGCTGGAGCATCTGCAAACCGCACAAACCCTTCGCATCACGCGCCGTCAAATGGCCTCATCCGCCCTCGACGCCGCCTTCTCCGCCCTTCAGGAGCACTGACCCATGGCCGAACTTTCCCTACATAAACTCGTCAAGTGCTATGGTGATCTGGAGGTCCTGCACGGCATCGACCTGACCGTCACCGATGGCGAATTCGTTGTCTTCGTAGGCCCGTCGGGCTGCGGCAAATCCACAACCCTGCGCATGATCGCCGGCTTGGAGGAAATCAGCGGCGGTGAAATCCGCATCGATGGCCGCGTCGTGAACAATCTGGAGCCCAAGGAACGCGACATCGCCATGGTGTTCCAGAACTACGCGATCTATCCGCATATGAGTGTGCGCAAGAATATCGCGTTCGGGCTGCGGTCCTCCAAAATGCCCAAGGCGGATAAGGTAAAGCGGGTGGAGGAGGTCGCAGACTTCCTCGAAATGACCGCCTACCTCGAACGCAAACCCGCCGCCCTGTCCGGTGGCCAGCGTCAGCGCGTCGCCATTGGCCGCGCGATGGTCCGCGACCCTGCGCTGTTCCTGTTCGACGAACCGCTGTCCAACCTCGATGCACAACTGCGCACCCAGATGCGGCTTGAGATCAAGAAGCTGCACCAGCGCGTCGGCTCCACCATCGTCTTCGTGACCCACGATCAGGTGGAGGCGATGACCATGGCCGACCGGATCGTCATCATGAAGGACGGCCACATCCAGCAGGTCGGCACCCCCGAGGATGTGTACCGCAACCCCGCCAACACCTTCGTCGCGCGCTTCATCGGCGCGCCGTCGATGAATATGATCGAGGCGGACGCCACCGCAAACACCATCCGTCTGCCCGGCGGCACCGACATCTCCCTGCCCGCCGCCGATGGCCCGGTCACGCTGGGCATCCGCCCCGATGATCTGCATCCGGTGGACAGCGGCGGCCTGCTGACCGGCACAATCGCTGTGACGGAACCGCTGGGTCCCGAAACGCTGATCTACGTGGATACGCCAGCCGGCGAAATGATCGCAAAGGCATCGGGCCGCAATCCTCCGCTGGTGGGGCAGCAGGTGCAGCTGGGCGCTGATCTGGCCGATCTTCACCTCTTTAACCGCTCCAGCGGCCTGGCAATCCGGTGAAGGACGCGCGTGATATGCGTCGCAGTGTTGCCTGCGCTGGCAGACTGTACTGCGACCTCGTCTTTTCAGGTGCCGGCCGATTGCCCGCCTTGGGTCAGGAGATTTTTGCCGACGGGTTGAGCCTGCACGCCGGCGGCGGTGCCTTCATCACCGCCGCGTGGCTGGCTGCATTGGGACGCGATGCAAACCTGATCGCCACGCTGCCCGCCGCCCCGTTCGAGGGGGCCGTACGCGACCAGATCGAACACGCAGGCGTGGGCGCGGAGGGTTGCACACCCGCACCCGCTGGCACCGATCCGCAAATCACGGTGGCCCTGCCGCTGGACGGGGATCGTGCCTTCCTGACCCGCCGCGCCGGCCCCGCCCTGCCCGCAGGCCTGTCCCTAAAGGGCGTCAGCCACCTGCATATAGGTGAGCTGCACACCCTGCTGGAACACCCCGAGCTGATCACCGCCGCCCGCGCCGAGGGGATCACCATATCCCTCGACTGCGGGTGGGAGGATGCAATTCCGCCCGAGGCCGCGTCCCTGATCGCCGCAATCGATATTTTCCTGCCAAATGAGGGCGAGGCCGCAACATTGGCCGCCGCAGGTCTGGGCAACGTTGCCCCGCTGACCGTGGTGAAATGCGGCGCTGACGGCGCCCGCGCGCTGCTGGGCGGCACTGAAACCTATATCCCGACCACGCCTGTCCCGGTGGTGGATGCCACCGGCGCGGGGGATGCGTTCAACGCCGGATTCCTCGATGCGTGGCTTGAGGGGAACGACCTTTCCATCTGCCTCGCCGCTGGCAACCGCACCGGCTCAGCGGCCGTCGCGGCCCTTGGCGGAACTGGCGGAATTTCAAAGTTGGCCCTGACATGACTGATCTAATGCGCAGCGAAACGCTGGAAATACCCGAGGCCGCCGCACGGCTCGAATCTTCGCGCGCAGCCATCGCAGATGTGGCCGCACGCCTACGGATGTTAGCCCCGCCCGCGCTGGTGACAGTGGCGCGCGGATCGTCCGATCACGCGTCAAACGTCTGGAAATACGCAGTCGAAATCGGCGCCGGCCTGCCCGTGGCGTCCATGGGACCGTCGGTCGCGTCGATCCACGGTGCCAAACTAAACGTCGCCGGCCTTGCCGCGCTGGCGTTCAGCCAATCGGGCGCGAGCGAGGATATCGTCGCCCTCAGCGCTGCATTGCGCGACGGCGGCGCGATGACTGTCGCCATGACCAACACACCGGACAGCCCGCTTGCCAACGCCTGCGATCACACCATTGATCTGGTCGCCGGCCCCGAACGCGCGGTCGCTGCAACGAAAAGCTACGTAAATACCGTCCTCGCCGGCCTGCGCCTGCTGGCCGAATGGCAACAGGATGCGGCCCTGCACGCCGCGCTGGATGCCGCGCCGGATCGGTTGGCGCACGGCATGATGGCAAGTGAAGAAATCGCCTCCGCACTGGCAACCTCCCCTTGGGCGGTCACGTTGGGGCGCGGCGCAGGTCTGGGTATTGCCAGCGAACTGGCGCTAAAGGCGGCGGAATGTTGCGCCATGCCTGCCTTGGCGTTGAGCGCGGCTGAATCCCTGCACGGCCCCGTGGCCGCAATCGGAACAGAGGCCGCCGTGATCGCCGTCGGTCATGGCCCCGGAATGGACGGCCCGCTACAGGCACTGGCCGTGCACGGCATCAAACCGCTGCGCATCACAACCGCGCCACTGCACCCGATGCTAGACCCGCTGATGGCCTTGCCCTCGTTGTACCTCAGCATTGAACAGGCTGCACGCGCACGGGGCCATAACCCTGACGCACCACGCCGTCTGAAAAAGGAAACGGTCACGCGCTGAACCCAGCCCGTGACCGCGATAGTGAATTGAATGGGGCGCCCGCAAGCGCCCCATTTTTTAGTGCTTGAACGCCTTGATTTCACCCGAGGCCAGCCGCGAGGAGTAGGAGTTCAACTCCTTCTTCACCAGCTTCATCAGGAAGTAGAGGCAGAAGATGTTGACCACCGCCATCGCAAAGATCGCCGCATCCGAGAAGTCGATAACCGGGCCAAGGCTGGCCGCCGCACCGATCACGATGAAGATGCAGAAGATGACCTTGAACACCAGCTCGGACGTTTTCCCCTCACCAAACAGATAGGTCCATGCCTTCAGGCCATAGTACGACCAGGAGATCATGGTGGAAAACGCGAACAGGATCACCGCAACCGCCAGCACATACGGGAACCAGCTAATGCCGGACCCGAACGCAGCCGATGTCAACGAAACACCGCTGGTGTTACCAACGGTAGCGATCGCCGTGCCGGCCTCGTTCAGAACGAAACGACCAGTCGCCTCATCCATAATCAACTGACCGGAAATGGTGATAACCAACGCGGTCATCGTGCAGATCACAACCGTATCGATCAGCGGCTCCAGCAGGGATACGAACCCTTCTGTGATCGGCTCCTTGGTTTTCACCGCGGAGTGCGCGATCGCAGCCGAACCAACACCCGCCTCGTTCGAGAATGCCGCCCGCTTGAAGCCCTGGATCAGCGCACCGACCAGACCACCCGCAACACCCAGACCGGTGAACGCACCAGCAAAGATTTGACCGAACGCCCAACCGATTTGATCGAAGTTCACCGCCAGAATGATCAGCGCCGCACCGACATACAGGATGCCCATCAGCGGTACGATCTTCTCGGTCACGTTGGCGATGGATTTGATACCACCCACGATAACCGCGAACACCACACCGGCAAAGATGATGCCTGTGATCCAGCCCGGATAATCGCCGACGATGCCCGAAATCTGCGCGTGTGCCTGATTGGCCTGGAACATATTGCCCCCGCCCAGTGCGCCCAGAATACAAAAGACCGAGAACAGGATGGCCAGAATCTTACCACCCGGCAGCCCCAGTTCGTTAAAGCCCTTTTGAATATAGTACATCGGGCCACCGGAAACGGTGCCGTCAGGATATTCATTCCGGTATTTAACACCCAGCGTACACTCGGTGAACTTGGACGCCATGCCCAGCAGGCCCGCAAGGATCATCCAGAACGTCGCACCCGGCCCGCCGATACCAACGGCAACCGCAACACCTGCGATGTTACCCAGACCAACCGTTCCCGACAGCGCCGTTGCCAGCGCCTGAAAATGGCTCACCTCACCCGCATCATCAGGATCGGAATAATCGCCCTTTACCAGCTTGATCGCGTGGCCAAAGAACCGGAACTGCACAAAGCCGAAATAGATGGTGAAAATCGACGCGGCCACAACCAGCCACATCACGATCCATGGGAACGATGTGCCGGGCAGTGGCGCAAAGATCAGGTTGACGAAGGGGCCTGTCACGGTCGCGAACGCCTGGTTCACGCGCGCGTCCAAACTGACGACATCCTGCGCGGAAACAGCAGTCGCTGACATCGACAAGGCCAGCAGAGTTGAAAATAATCTCATGTCTGGGTTTCCTTAGCTGACGACCGTGACGGGCACGGTGGCGTTCATCACAAGATTCGACGTGGAGGAGCCAAAGATCCTCTTGGCGAACCCACCCTCCGAGGAACGTGAAACGATGATCTGCTCTGCGCCTTCCTTTTCACTGATGGAATTGAGGATGTCGGCCACATCGCCATGCTTCACGATACCGCGCGCGGTGATACCCGCAGCGGTCAATCCGGCGACGGCCGGCTCTACGACCCGCTCCTTCGCCATGGCGATTTCTTCCTCGCGGCGTTTGTGGCGCTGCGCGTTCTCCTCGGCTGTTTGGAATGAAAATGGTGACCACTCGATCACGTAGACGACCAGAAGCTCGCAAGCTCCGATCAGCTCGGCCAGGCGCATACCATGGGCGAGCGCGCGCTCACCCGAGGCATGTCCATCAAGCCCGATTACCAGTTTTGACGGCATCAGGAATTTCTCCATGCTATCCCAGCACATCCTTCTTTGATCAGGGCAATGGTTAGGCTCGAAGGTGTCTGCGGTTATTGTTTTTTTCGCCCATAGTGAAGTATTGCAGAATTACGACGGGCTGAGCTACCTTTTTTAAGCGGATTTTCGCTCAAAATTCCTGAATACTACCAGTTTTGCAGGTCATTTAATCAGTTAACTGCACTCATGCAGGTAACTTGGGCACTCGACGATGCGTCTGAATGCGGATCCCTAGTGATACGGTAGCACATATTTCAAATCGCACCGGACTTTCGGTGCAAATTCTGTGCTTACCCCCGAACTTTTGCACTTTACGCGCACGGCACCCTTGCAAGGCCAGTATTCACTCACCAAAACCTTTTCCATTCGTGATTTGCCCGCGCCGCATCAATGGGCAACTGTAAGGGCCGCGCATCCAATAGATCGAGCATATATTCATGGAACTGACCGGCATCCTCATCGTCGCCGCCGTCGTGCTGGTCTACGCCACCTGTGCGCAGCGGCTGTCCACGACGATTGTGACCGGCCCGATGATCTTCCTGATGCTGGGTTGGGTATTGGCAGAGCTGGGGTTCTTCCATCTGGCCAGCGCCGAATCTGCACTGCACATTCTGGCCGAGGTAACGCTGGTCATCGTGCTGTTCTCGGACGCGTCGACGATTGATGTGCAGGCGCTGTGCCGCCGTCACAAATGGCCACTGCGCACGCTGATGCTCGGGCTACCCCTGTCGATGCTGATCGGAACGATGCTGGGCGTCGTGCTGCTGCCCGATTGGCCCCTGTGGGAGGTGGCGCTGATCGCAGCGATCCTCGCCCCCACGGATGCCGCCTTGGGCCAAGCTGTCGTGACAAACACCGCCGTTCCAAAACGCGTGCGCCGCGCGCTCAGCGTCGAAAGCGGCGTGAACGACGGCCTCACCCTGCCCGCTGTCTTGCTGTTCGGCGGCCTCTCCATCGGGGATTTATACGGGGCGCAGGACCAGAACTGGTTCCTGTTCACTGCACAGCAGATCAGTCTGGGCATCGGCGTTGGCGCGGCTTTGGGCTGGTTCGGCGGTAAGTTCATCGCCTACTCCCGCGCCCGCGACATCAGCGCCCCACAGCTTGAGGGCATCGCCATGTTCGCCTTGGCCGGCCTGTGCTACGTGCTGGCCGACATACTGGGGGGCAACGGGTTTCTGGCAGCCTTCGCCGGCGGCTCCGCGTTTAGTGCGTCGCAGGGCAAGCATGACCACCCCCTGACCACCTTTATGGAGGGAGAGGGCACACTGCTGACCCTCGGCACATTCCTGCTGGTCGGTCTGGTTCTGGTCCCCACCGCAGTGGATATGGTCACATGGCCGATTGCCGGTTTGGTTGCCGCCAGCCTGTTTATCGTGCGCCCCGTCGCAATCTGGCTGTCGCTGACCGGCAGCGACGCCAGCACGCCCGTACGCCTGTTTATCGGCTGGTTCGGGCCGCGTGGACTGGCCACCGTCCTGTTTGCCCTGCTGATAGTAAGCCAGATCGAGGGCCTGCCCCACCGCGACGAAATCATCTCCATCGCCACCCTGACCGCCCTGATCAGCGCCCTGCTGCACGGCGCAACGGCGGCCCCTGCCGCACGCCGGTTCGGCCCCAAAATGGCCGACTTCGATGACTGAGCGGCACGTCTATGTGGCCACACCCTTGAGTCACCCCACCTTCGCCGCATGACACCTGAGGCAATATGACGTTGCGTCACCCCCTTTGACAGCGACGTTGACGTAAACGACAGTTACTCAAATCGGTGGGCACTTGATTTAGCCAGCGACATCAAGAGTGGCGACATTCTGGTTGCGATAAGGATCTTTATGTCGGGATTTGAGGTCGAAATCTGGGGGGCCCGCGGGTCAGTTGTATCCAGCGATGCGAACCAGCGCCGCACCGGATCAAATACAACCTGCGTTTCTGTGACAGTGGCCGGGCATGTCACGATATTGGATGCTGGGACTGGCCTTGTTCCGCTGGGAAAGTCCTTGGGGGCGGATCGCCCCCATGACCTCAGCCTGTTTCTGACCCATTACCATTATGACCATGTGCAGGGACTGAACTTCTTTGCGCCGCTGGCATCCGGTCAAACCAAACTCACCATCCACGCTGGCACCGCCCATTCCAGAGAGAGCACGGAGGATGTCCTGGGCGCCCTGTTCTCCCCGCCGTTCTGCCCGAACAAGCTGACAGGCTATCCCGCACAGATCACATTCGGCAGCTTTGCTGATCGTCAGCCAATCCCGATTGCGGGGGGCGCGACGCTGATCCCCTATCAACTCAACCACCCCTCCGCCGCCTACGGGTTTCGCATCGAATATCAGGGCAAGGTATTTGCCTTCGCCCCAGACTTCGAGCTTGGCAATCCGGCTGGTGATGCGGCGCTGGCAGCCTTGGTTCAGGATGCAGATTTGGCTCTGCTCGACGCGATGTTCACAGTGGATGAGCTGGAAACCCGACGCGGCTATGGCCACTCGACATGGAGTGAGGTTGCGCAAATCTGCGCTCATGCAAATGTAGCGTCATGGCAGATGTTCCACCACTCCCCCTGCCGTACCGACGATCAGTTGGATGAGATGGAGGCCGCGCTCAGGCAGAAATTTCCCACCTGCGGCGCCGCGCGTGAGCGGGATCGCTACGTTTTATAGCGCCGAAAACTGTCCGTCGCAGCGCAGCCGTATAGCAGCCACACCGCAGCCAGTCATTTAGGCCGCAGCCTCGGTCCGCCAATACCGCGGCGCGCGCTCGATCTCACGGTTTAGCAATGCGCCAAACAGGATCACGAAACTGGATACAAAAAACCACATCATCAGCGCCGCAACCGCACCGATGGACCCGTAAACCTCGTTATAATTTCCGAAGTTCGCCAGATAATATGAAAACATAGCCGAGGCAGACATCCACAGGATCGCCGCCACCAACGCCCCGAACGAGAAAATCGGCAACCGCTCACCCCGACGGTTCGGACCAAAGTGATACAGCAGCCCGATACCAAGGGTCATAGCCCCCAGTCCGATCCCGTAAGTCACTAATTTAACGATATTTTCTGCGCCAGATCCAATCGGCAGCAGGGTAAAGATCACGGGCATAGCCACCAAGGCCAACAGCGCAAACATCACAATCCCGATCAGGGTCAACGTTAGAACAATAGCCGTAGCTGTATGGCGTAGGAACGTCCTGCGTTCGCGATCCGAAAACACCAGATTCAGCCCTTGCAACAGGGCGTTAGACCCTGCGCGCGCGGCCCACAGCGTGAACAGGATCGACAGAATACCGCGCAAACCGTGATCCCCACGCCCCGTTGCCAGAATGTTCATCAACTGCGTCTGAATCAGCTCAAATGCTGACGGTGGCAGGAAATTTCTCATTGTATTGATGTGGATAAGGATAACTGTGGGGTCGGAAACATATCCGTAGGACGCGATCAAAAAGGCCAGAAACGGAAAAATCGACAGGGTGGCGAAGAACGCCATCCCCCCC